>Ga0209486_10000108_pt1 | contig 41490 bp, 40 predicted proteins | sample NCCompost_FD_187518 | JGI IMG/M metagenome (GOLD analysis project Ga0209486, IMG submission 187518) | Agricultural soil microbial communities from Utah to study Nitrogen management - NC Compost (SPAdes) (version 2) | ecosystem: Environmental > Terrestrial > Soil > Agricultural land | place...
ACACGAAAACGATCTGTAGCTCGTTCTTCACGTCTTCCGGGATATCGTCAACGTCAGCTTCATTGCGGGCCGGCAACAAAATACGCCGGATCCCAGCGCGATGCGCCGCCAGCACCTTCTCTTTCACCCCGCCTATCGGAAACACCAGTCCCGACAACGTGATCTCTCCCGTCATCGCCGTATCGGGCCGCACCCGCCGCCCGGTATAAAGCGACGCCAGCGCCGACGTGATCGTCACTCCGGCGCTTGGTCCATCCTTCGGAATCGCACCAGCCGGCACGTGCAGGTGCACGCCAAACTCCTTGAAGATTTCCGGCTCGATACCAAACTCCGCCGCATGCGACCACAGGTACGACTGCGCCGCGCGCGCCGACTCCTGCATCACCTCTCCAAGCTGGCCCGTGATCGTCAACCCGCGACCGCCCGGAAGCAGCGTCGCCTCGATGAATAACACTTCGCCGCCCATCTCGGTCCAGGCCATTCCAGTCGCGACACCGGCAGGCAACTCCTTGCGCGCCTGTTCCGGATAGAAACGCGGCGGTCCCAGATACTCGCGAATGTCAGACTCCGTGACAACCACACTCTCCGCTTGCGCCTGCGCGATCCTTAGCGCCACTTTCCGCGCCACGCTACCGATGTTTCGTTCGAGCTGTCGCACACCAGCCTCGCGCGTGTAACGCGACGCAATTAACTCGACCGCCTTGTCGTCGATCTTCAACTGCGCCTGGTTCAGTCCGTTATCAGTCGTCTGACGAGGGATCAGGTAACGCTTTGCGATTTCGAGTTTTTCGCGTTCGCTGTAACCATGAAGCCCGATGATTTCCATGCGGTCGCGCAGCGGCGGCGGGATTGGAGCAAGCTGGTTTGCCGTCGCAATAAAGAAAATTCGCGAAAGATCAAACGGCAAATCGAGATAGTGATCGCGGAAAGTGTTGTTCTGCTGCGGGTCCAGGATCTCAAGCAACGCCGCGGCCGGATCGCCACGATAGTCGTTGCCGAGCTTGTCGATCTCGTCCAGCATCAGCACCGGATTGTTCACACCCGCACGGCGGATCGACTGAATGATCCGGCCCGGCATCGCACCGATGTAGGTGCGTCGATGACCGCGCAGTTCCGCTTCGTCGCGCACGCCACCCAACGACATTCGTTCAAACTGCCGTCCCAGCGCGCGTGCGATCGAGCGTCCCAGCGACGTCTTGCCGACTCCCGGTGGTCCAACAAACAACAGGATCGGGCTCTTCGTATCGGGACGCAGTTTGATGACCGCGAGAAACTCGAGGATTCGTTCTTTTACGTCTTCAAGCCCGTAATGATCGTCGTCGAGAATGCGACGCGCTTCGTCCAGCTCGAGCTTGTCTTCCGACGACTTCAACCACGGTAACTCCAAAATAAACTCGAGGTACGTGCGAATCACGTGATAGTCAGGCGCGGCCGGAGGAAGCCGTTCGAGCCGTTTCAACTCGCGCTCGGCTTCAGTACGCACTTCTTCGGGCAGCTCAGCTTTCTCGAGACGTTCACGTAGCAACTCCGCTTCTGCGGCTTCGCCTGTCTCGTCCTCGCCAAGCTCTTTCTGAATCGCTCGCATTTGTTGACGCAGGACGTAATCGCGCTGCGCCTTGTCCATCTCAGTTTGCGCTTCGGTAGCGATCTTCGAACGCAGCTGCAGAATCTCGAGTTCGCGGGCGAGATTGTTGTGGGCCAAACGAAGCAACTCGTCGGCGGTATTCGCCTCGAGCATCTTCTGCTCTTCTTCTACGCCGAGGTTCAGGATCGAACCCAGGAAATACGCGAGCCTGACCGGATCGACCGAACTTAACACAGCGATCCGCACTTCAGCCGGCACGTTTGGCAACAGTGCCAGCGCTTCCTGGATCATCTGCTGCACGTTGCGCTTCGCTGCTTCGACCTGCTCCGGATCGACAATTCGCGGTTCCGGCAGAATCTCCACCACGGCGCGCAACTGCGGATCTTCCTGTTTCCACTCAACGATCCGAATGCGTTCGGTGCCCTGGACCAGAATGCGCATCGCGTCGGGAAGCCTCTCCATTCGCTTAATCATCACCAGCGTGCCGACGTCGTAAAGATCAGAAGATTTCGCATCCGTGTCGTCCGAACGATCCGGCTTCACGGTGATACACCCCAACAACTTCTCCGGCGTCGCCAGCGCCGCTTCAACGGCCGCTACCGAACGCGGACGGCCCACACCGAGCGGCACAACCGTCTCCGGAAACATTGTCAGGTTTTGCAGGGCCAACACCGGCACCTCGAACTTCTGTCCAACCGCGACAGCGGAAAACCTGGCCTCGTTCGGTTGCGGCTCTTGTTCAGCAGAGGTGTCTGCCGGGGGTGGCGGTGCAGTTTCAGCAGGATCGGCCATGATGTTAAACCTATGATTCGCTTCGTACGTTGATAATTAAAAACCCGTCTCGATAATCGTGTCTAATTGCTGCTCCCTCGATGGGTGAAGGAAACTCGATCGTCTTCTCGAAACGGCTGTAGGTAATCTCCATCTGGTGAAAAACGAAACCGTCTCGATAATGCGTGTCGCGACGACAGCCGCGGATGCTCAACAAACTGCCCCGGATCTCGATTTGTAGTTCGTCAGAACAAATGCCCGCCAGATCCACTTTAACGATCCAGCCGTCGCTCGCACGATAGACGTCGGCCGCCGGGTTCCATAACCGGCCAGACGGGCTTACTCGCCGATTGAGGATCGGAGAGACGTCACGATTTGAATTTCGCATGGCGAAAGAATAAGTGAACAAAACAAATCCGTCCAATCCGTGTGCAAACACAGATTGGACGGACATTTAGTTTAACCGAAGATGCGGTTCCAGAATGATGTGCCCTTTGAGATATCCTCGAGCGCTTCTGAAAGCTCGTGATCCTCACGGGTTTCCACCGCGACGTCGGCCATCGAGATCATTCCGACAAGGTAACCATTCTCGTTGCAAACCGGAATACGCCGGACTTGCTTGTCGCCCATCTTACGAATGACGTCTACGACGCGATCGTTTGGATGGGCCGTGTGAACATCGACCGTCATGATGTCTTCGGCGCGCGTCTGCGTGCAATCCTTGCCTTCGGAGATCGCCCGAATGACGATGTCTCGGTCGGTGATTAGACCAAGAAGTTTGCCTCGCGAGTAATTACGACCGTCGTAGCGGCGTTCGGCGCCTTCAGTCCGGCCATTGCCCGGTGTCAGGTCGTACTCGACCACCGGGATCACACCCGTGTCTTCCTGTTTCATCATGAGCGCGACTTCAGTGATGGGCGTGTCGCGCGTCGCGACAGCCAGGTCACGCGTCATGATGTCGCGGCAGCGTAAACGCGAACGTTCTGCCGGACGCTCAGAACCTCGCTCAGAACCTCGATAGTCGCGGTCCTGCCAGCGGCCTGTCGAAAGATCGCCACGAACGTCGTACAACGAACTGCGGCGGCCTTCGTCGCGAAAACGGCTGCGGTTTTCGCTGTAGCGTGGTTCGTCGTATTCGTACTCGGCGCGTTCGCCAAAGCGTCCGCGGTTGTAGCCAGGCCGCGATTCCTGTTCGAAGCGATTACGGGAACTGTAGGGTTCATCGAACGCGCCCATTGTGTCGCGTCTCATCCGCTCTTCGCGTCGATAATAATCCCTCTCATCATCGAGCTCGTTTCTGTATCTAGCCATTGCATCCCTCCCTAAATTGATTCATTCGGATCCGATTACTCACTCAACTTCCACAATCAAAAGCACCCGCGAAGTTATGTCGAGGGAACCAACTTCGATCGGTGTGGCAACGCTGTCGCGTTTCATGAACGCTTCAGCTTGATAGACGGGTTGCGGGGGTCTCACAAAGCCTTCCTCCTGAACTTCCACAACGCGCGTGACCTTACGCCCGAGCGCTTTGGAGACGACTTCTGCCTTGCTCATCGCTGCAAGAGTGGCTTCCGCCAACGCGCGATCGCGCGCTGGGCGGTCCTGTCGCAAAGTAAACGATATACCGGAGATGTCGTTTGCACCTGCTTGCGATGAAGCGTCGATCACTGGTCCGACCTTCTTGAGATCGCTCAACGTCACTGTGACGGTGTTGCGTGCTTCGTAGCCGGTGATCGTCGGCGGCTGGTTCTCGCGATAGACGCGCATTGGCTGGACGCTGTAGCCGCTGGTTTTGATTTCCGCGCCGGTTCCGGCCGCTGCTTTCAAAGCCTGGATGACAGCGTCGGTCTTGGTCGCATTATCCTGTTGCGCGTCGATTGCGCGGCGTGACTGATTCACGACTGAAATCGTTAGAATCGCCGTGTCGGGTTGCGCTTGAACAATCGCATTACCATTAACAATTATGCGTGTGCTGCGCCGGTTATCGGTTTGAGTAGGGGTCGTGGTTTGCGCGTGCAGAACTGCCGCTGCGCAGAGAATCAAGGTTATCGTTAGGGTGGTTGCAAATAGTCGTTTCATAGTTTTTCCTCTCCCGTTTCTTTGTATCTTACGGCTGGGAGAGAATTGGCCGCGAACCTAGAGAACGAGCTAATCGGAAAAACTTGCTGGGCAACCATTTCCCCGCGCGCCGTTTTCGGCCCGGTTTGTAGCTGCACAAAACGTGTTTTGTTACCATCCATACGATGCAATCATTCAATACTAAACCTGACGACGCAGCGACACCCGTCGCCGCCGAACGGAAAGTGATAGTCGGTACAATCCATGACCTTCGGCCAGGTGAGTGCACCAGATTCGAGCTACCCGATGGCGACGAACTAGCTGTTTTTAATGTAGATGGCGAATTCTATGCCACCGGGAATTTTTGTCCGCACCGAGGCGCGCAGTTATCGGAAGGCGCGTTATGTGGGCATGTAATCGAATGTGGTTTACACGGATGGCAGTTTGACGTGCGCACAGGCCAGTGCCTGACTGTGACGGAAACGATCAAAACCTATTCGTTGAAGGTTGAAGACGGTGTTATTAGCGTGGAGTATTAGTTAGTTGTGCTTGGTACTTTGTGCTTTGTACTTTGTTCGTGTGGCGCTTAGGGCTACTGGATTCAATCAGAGTTCTCAATTAGGCAAACAAAGAACAAAGCACAAAGTACCGAGCACAAAGCACAACTAACCATCATTCCCAATTGCTTCAACCGGACAACAACTCATCGCTTCCTCACACAGCACTTGTTCTTCCTCGGTCTGTGGTTGTTTAAAGACGAACGAATAGTTTTTTTCATCGCACCGCATGAAGTTGTCGGGCGCGGTGTCGCGGCAAACGTCGCAGTCGATGCAAGAGGAATCTACGTAGAAAGAACCGCAGACGTTTTCCTTTACTTTGTCGTTTTTATCGGGCACCGCAGATCCGCGTGGCTTGTTCCTTTACAACTAGGGATGCGTCATCTCTTCGGGGTTGACCTTCTCGTCAAACTCTTCCCCGGTAAGATAGCCGAGCTCGATAGCTGACTCGCGCAAGCTGATTTTCTTCTTGTGCGCGTTCTTTGCAACCTGGGCGGCTTTGTCGTAACCGATGTGAGGGTTCAAGGCGGTAACCAGCATCAGCGATTGCTTCACATGCTCGTCGATCTGCTCGCGATTTATCTCGATGCCGTCGATGCAGAACTCGACGAAACTGCGGGTCGCGTCGCGAAGCAACCTGACTGAGTGAAGAAAATTGTGAATCATTACCGGTTTGAAAACGTTCAACTCGAAATTGCCCTGCGAACCGCCGAAGCTCGTTGCCAGGTCGTTGGCGAAGACCTGCACAGCAACCATCGTCAACGCTTCGCTCTGCGTCGGGTTCACTTTGCCCGGCATTATCGACGAACCGGGTTCGTTTTCCGGAAGTATCAACTCGCCGAGACCGCAGCGTGGTCCGGACGCAAGCCAGCGAACGTCGTTTGCGATCTTCATCAGCGAAGCTGCCAATGTCTTCAACGCACCGCTTGCAAACACGAGTTCGTCGTGCGCGGATAGAGCGGCAAACTTGTTTGCGTGTGACTTGAACGGCAGTCCGGTGAGTTGCGCTATCTTTGCGGCGGCGCGTTCGCCGAACTCGGGATGGGAGTTTAAACCGGTACCGACGGCGGTGCCGCCAATCGCGAGATCGAGCAGGCCCGGAAGTGAAAGTTTCAAACGTTCGATGTCGCGCGCGACGAGGTTTGCCCAGCCACCAAACTCCTGATCGACCGTTAACGGCGTCGCATCCTGGAGGTGCGTGCGGCCAATCTTCACGACGCCGGCAAACTCTTTCGCCTTGTTCTCGATCGCCTCGCGCAGGTGCTCGATCTGCGGGATCAGCTCGCTCATCTGTTCGGCGGCAGCGATGTACATCGCGGTCGGGAACGTGTCGTTTGACGACTGCGACATGTTGACGTCGTCGTTTGGATGGACCGGCTTTTTGCTTCCCATGACGCCGCCGGCGATCTCGATCGCTCGGTTCGAGATCACTTCATTGGCGTTCATATTGGTCTGCGTGCCGCTACCGGTTTGCCAAATGCGTAGCGGAAAATGATCGTCAAGTTTTCCTTCGATGACTTCTTCCGCGGCCTGCATGATGAGCTTGGATTTATCGGGCGGAAGCTTTCCGAGTTCTTCGTTCACTTGCGCGGCGGCTTTCTTGAGAATACCGAAGGCGCGGATCAACTCGCGCGGCATTACATCGCCGCCGATGTTGAAATGATGGAGTGAACGTTGGGTCTGGGCGCCCCAGTATCGGTCGCTACCAACCTCAACGGCGCCCATCGAATCGGTTTCAGTTCTGGTTTTAACGGATTGTTCAGGGGATTGTTGAGCCATCGTCGCTTTGATCTTCGCGCAGGAAGCTCGGATTGGCAAGTAATGATTCGCAACATCCCCGTTCTAAAGCGCGCTTGTCTGAAACTGCGGCGATGTATTACAGTGCGCGCGGTTTCCAGATCCCCCATTTCGCTTAATTGGCTTTCTCCCTCAGTTCCAATTATGTCTACTATCAAGCCCGACAACGCCCAATTGTCGGCTTTAAATCAACGCGCCCTTATTCTCGTCGTCGAGCGAAACCCTGTCGTCCAACGCCTCGAACGCTATTTTCTCGAACAAGCGGGATACGGGGTTGAGTTCGCGGCTGACGGCAGGTCGGCTCTGGATCGGGCGCGCGAGCTGTGCCCAAGCATTGTAGTTACTGAAATCATGGTTCCGGTTCTCGACGGGCTTAGCCTTTGCCGCATCCTCAAGTCGGAACCTAAGACCACGAATGCGCGAGTCCTTATCTTCAGCCACCTGCACGCGGAAGATCGCGCCCGCGAAGTTGGCGCAGACGCGTTTCTGTTGAAGCCTTTCACCGAAGAGCTGCTAATCGAAACTGTCGAAAGACTGATTGCTTCGCAAATTGCCAAACCAAAAGACAAAGCCGAGGAAATTCTGAATGACTGACCGCATCGCGACCGGTTGTGTGGGACTCGATGAGATTCTCCACGGCGGCATTCCAGCCAACACGATCACCGTGGTAATGGGCGCACCCGGAACGGGAAAGACCATACTGGCCGAAGGGCTTGCGTTCTGTAATGCGACAGAGGAAAGACCGGCGCTCTATTTGACGACTCTTTCGGAACCGCTCGAAAAATTTATCTTCCACGGACAGCGCTACAACTTTTTCGATCCGGACAAGGTTGGCAAGTCAGTGATCTATGAAGACCTCGGCACGACCGTGCGCAATACGGGAGTCGACAAGCTCGTCGACACGGTCACCGACATGATCATCCAGCACAAACCTGCACTCCTGTTCATCGACTCGTTCAAGGGATTGAACGAACTACTGCAATCAAGTATCGAACGCCGCACCGTCATTTTCGACCTGGCGACTGTGCTGTCCGCTTTCAGTTGCACGAGTTTTCTGATCGGTGAGTACACGGAGGAAATGACCACCGACCTGCCGGAGTTCGCTATCGCCGACGTCGTTCTAAACCTGATGAAGTATTCGTCGAATATTCGCGAACAGCGTTATCTCCGAGTCGAAAAGCTCCGCGGGTCGGACTCGGTTCCCGGCATGCACGCGTTTTCGATTACTGACAACGGTATCAAAATGTACCCGCGGCTACTGAGCCCGCGCGTAGCTCCAACCTACGAGCCAAAAGTAGAACGTGTTAACTCCGGCATTGTTGGTCTGGATGAGATGATCGATAAGGGTTTCTGGCGCGGCAGTACGACATTAATCGCCGGACCGAGCGGCTCCGGAAAGACGATCCTGGCGCTGCACTTCATCAGGGAGGGCGTGCTTCGTGGTGAGCCGGGGCTTTATGTCGGGCTCCAGGAGAATCCCTCGCAGATGGCACGGATTATGCTCAATCTCGGCTGGAACGCAACGGAATTGCTCGGAGACGGTAACTTCGAGCTGATGTACCAGTCGCCCGTAGAGATGCAACTGGACAGCGTTGCTGCTGAAGTATTTCAACGAGTTCGCGCCGGAAAGGTGAAGCGAATCGTGATCGACGCTCTCGGCGACCTCGAGCGGTGCAGTATGGACAGACAACGGTACGCGGACTTTATCTATGCACTTACGCAGTGGTTTGCGGTCGAAAACGTTACGTGCATGATGACCATAGAGCTGCGCGAGCTGTTTGAAATTCAGCATATTAGCGACCAGCAGATCTCCAATATGAGCGACAACCTGGTCTTGCTCGGTTTTACTCCCGGCCCCGTGATGAACCGGACGATTCGAATCATCAAGACCCGCGGCAGCAGCCACGATAACCGCCAGCACGAACTGGAGATCAGCGATAAAGGCGTAATTGTGAAAAAGTGATTGCCGAGACGAGCCAGCCGGGTCAGCGCAAGAAAGACCCATACAAACGGTTAGCCGAGATTAACCGCGCTATAACCACATCTCTAGACTTTGATCGAGTTTTAAATCTCATAGTCGAGAACGCAGCGCAGTTAGTTGATGCCAACGCATGCATGCTCCTCCTCGCCGATTCCGAACACCGGATGCGAATCCGTGCTTCTCGTGGAATCGATACCAATCTCGCAGCGTCTTTTTCCGGCGACATCGAAGAAGATCTAATCAGGAGCCTGCAAAACCTGATGCCACAGTCTGCCGCAGGGCAGATAATTTCCGTTCCAATCATCGCCAAACAAGCTCTGAACGGTCTGCTCGTTATATCGCGTCAGGGTCCTCTGAGCGAAGAGCAGGAGTGGCAACTTTCCGCACTCGCCGACCAGGCAGCGATCGCCTTGCGCAATGCGCGGCTTTACGAGATGGAACTCGCGGAAGCAAACCGCGAACGCGACGAGACGTTGGAAGCATTGCAAGCTTCATACGCTCGCACCACTCGCATCCTTGAAAGCATCACCGATCTCTTTTACCAGTTGGATCGAGACTGGCGCTTCACGAATGTCAATCGACAAACAGAAGCTCGTTTAGGCATCCCGCGCGACCAAATGCTCGGACGCGTAATCTGGGAAGTTTTCCCGGAAGCGGTGGACAGCGTGCTCTTTGAGCGTTTTCAACGGGCGATGGAAACAATGGAGCCAGCCCACTTTGAAGTCCTTTCGCGGATCGTTCCCGGCGCCTGGTTTGAAGCTCATGCGTACCCATCACGATCCGGACTGACCGTTTATCTGCGTGAGATAACCGAGCGTAAACGGGCCGAGAGAACGAGTCGCCTGCTCGCTTCCATCGTTGAATCTTCTGACGACGCAATTATCAGCAAGGATCTGAACGGCATCATCAGCAGTTGGAACCGTGGAGCAGAGCGTGTTTTTGGCTACAAGGCGGATGAAGTGATCGGCAAATCCATCAGCGTTCTGATTCCCCCAGACCTAAAGGATGAGGAGGAACAGATTCTTACTAGCATTCGTTCCGGTCGTTCAGTGGATCACTACGAAACCGTTCGACGGCGAAAAGATGGCAAACTCGTCGATATTTCACTCACCATTTCACCGATCAAAGATGAGAGCGGAAAAATCATCGGCGCTTCCAAGATTGCACGCGACATCACGGAAGAAAAACTTGCTAACGAAGAAAAAGCACGATTACTGGAACGCGAGCAACTGGCGCGCGAGGAAGCTGAAACTGCCAATCGTTTGAAGGACGAGTTTCTTGCAACGTTGTCACACGAGCTGCGAAATCCGTTGAACGTCGTCATTGGATACTCCGAGCTTCTGCGCCGCAGCGAAGACTTGAACAACGGATTTGTGAACCGCGCCGCGGAAGTGATCCGTCGCAACGCGCTGGCTCAGTCACAACTCGTCTCCGATCTGCTGGATCTGTCGCGGTTACAGATGGGCAAGCTGGCCATGAATTATGAGCCGGTCTCGCTGCTGACGATCATCACCGATGGTCTCGAGACAGTAAAAACCGAAGCGGAAGCGAGGAATATCACGCTAAAACTCAACGCCAGCCAGGATCCGTTCATGGTGGACGGCGATCCCGTCAGGCTGGGCCAGATCGCCTGGAACCTGTTGAATAACGCAGTCAAATTCACTGGGCCTGGCGGAGTGATTACGATCACGCTGGAGACTCAAGGCACAGGCGCGCAGTTCGTTGTCGAGGACACCGGTCAGGGAATCGCGCCCGAGTTTCTGCCGTACGTGTTTGAGATTTTCAGGCAAGGCGACGCGAGCAGTTCGCGACGGCAAGGCGGACTCGGCATCGGTCTCGCGCTGGTAAAACAGTTGGCCGAATTGCACGGCGGAATGGTGCGTGCCGAATCGGAAGGTGTCGGGCACGGGGCGAAGTTGAGCGTCTGGCTTCCATTGCGTGTAGTTGAAGCTTCGACGAATACAACCACAAGCACGAAAGCAAACGGTGAGCTTGAAGGAACCTGTATTCTCGTTGTTGACGATTCGGATGAGACTACGGCCATGCTCAGCAAGTTGTTGGAAATGGACGGCGCTGAAGTTCATACCGCCCGCGGCGGCATGGAAGCGCTCGAGCTTGCCCGAAAGTCGAGATTCGATCTCGTGATCTCCGATATCTCGATGCCGGAGATGGATGGGTACCAATTGCTTCGAGAGTTACGCCGACTACCGCAGATGGCTACCGTGCCGGCACTGGCGTTGACAGGATTTGGTCGCGTGTCGGACATCGATCGCGCACGTCGCGAAGGCTTCAGTAAGCACTTCACTAAACCGCTGGACATCGACAAGTTACTAGGCAGCGTTAGGGAACTGACGCTCCATAACGGCACGAAGATTGCTCCTCAGACGGGTTAGGAGGGTTAAAACATGGGTATACCGAACAGAGACGAAATTGAAGGCAAATTCGATCAGGCTAAAGGTAAGACTAAAGAGGTGGTAGGCAGAGCTATCGACGACGAGGAACTCGAAGCCGAAGGCAGTGCCGAAAACGCCCAAGGCAAAGTGTCTAAAGGTTTCGGCAAAGCACGTCGCAAGGTCGGCGAGGCTATCGAAGATATTGGCGATTCCATCGGGCACTAACAATAACGGATGACACGGATCGCGAGATCCGTGTCATCTCTATTTTCAAACTAACGTACGAGCGTCGCTACTCCGCACGAACGTTGTCCGCACCCAATTCGTCCAGCAGTTCTTCGAGGCGATCGACCTCTTCGTCCGAACGAGCTTCAACACCAATCAGAATCCCGCCGCCACGTATTCCTGCTTCGTATACTTTCGCGCGATACTCCGGAATTCCCGCACCGATCAACGCGCCAATCAGTCCACCCGTCGCGCCACCTGCGCCCGCACCAGCAAGCGCCGCCGCGATTGGACCAGCAATGACGAGATTGATACCCGGCAGGAACAGCGTTGTTCCTACTGCCGCGATTGCTGCCAGCACCGCGCCAACCGCGCCGCCGACCGCACTCCCGATCCCCAATCCATCTGCAGCATGTGAGCGCGTTTGCAGCGCAAACTCCTTCGTCCGCGTCGCGTCGGACATCAGCACGCTGATATCGTCGCGGGTGAAACCGCGTTTCATGACTGCGTCAACTGCCGCTTCGGCTGCTACTTTGCTCTTAAAAAGTCCTGTCACTAATTTTGGCTTAGCCATACAATCCTCCCAACAAGCAGTCTTCGATTCCTAATCAAAGATGGCAACCATTGTGCCGGGAAAGTCTTGAGTAAATTCAAACACTGAGCGCTACTGCTGTTTCGCTTTAGTACGCAATTCAAATTGAAAATTCTTCAGATTAGTTCAGCGGCATCCTTTGGCGGCGGAGAGCGTTACGTTGCGGATCTCACAAACTCTCTCGTCTCGCGCGGTCATGATCTTTACGCCGTCCTACGTCCACACTCGCCGCTGATCGGCCACCTCAAACTAGATAGAGACAAGATCAAAACTCTGCCAATGCGCAATTCACTCGATGTGCAGAGCGCACACGAGCTGGCGAAGTTTGTCGCGCGACTTGGGATCGAAGTTTTGCACGCACACGTGGCGCGCGACTATTCTCTTGCCGCTTATGCTGCGCGCCGTAACCCGCAAACGAAGTTCGTGGTCACCCGGCACGTGTTGTTTCAACTCAGCCGCCTTCATCGTCACACACTCTCGCGCGCGCACCGCGTGATCGCGGTGTCGAACGCAGTAGCACGGAAGCTTCGTTCGCAACGCATCGTGAATGAGAATCAACTTGCGGTGGTGCCGAACGGCGTCGATGTCGATCGTTTCAAAATCGAATTTAATCGACTTAGCTTCTTACGAAGTTTGGGGCTGCCGCCCGATGGACCACTGGTGGGCAGTGTCGGCGAGTTGCGCACGCTGAAGCGGCACGACGACTTCATTCGCGCGGCGGCGTTGGTTGCCGCACAATTTCCGGATGCGCATTTCGTGCTCGCGGGGTTGGATACTTCGCTATCGCGTGAAGTCCACCGTCATCTGGAACAACTCGTTCTCGAAAGCGGTTTGAAGGATCGCTTTCATTTTCTCGGTTGGGTGGAAGAGGCCGAGAAACTGTTGAGCACGATCGACGTGTTTGTGTCTGCGTCGGAAACTGAATCGTTTGGGTTGGCGATCGCGGAAGCGATGGCTGCCGGAACCCCGGTCGTAGCAACCGCGACCGAGGGAGCTCGAGAAGTGGTTGACGATCGTGCGACTGGATTACTGGTTCCGATTGGCGATGTAGGCAAGATCGCTGAAGCAATCGCGAAGCTGTTGTCCGACGAGCAACTACGAACACACACGGGGACGCGTGCTCGCCAAGTGGCTCATCAAAAACTCAGTCTGAGCAGGATGGTGGACCAGATTGAACAGATCTATCTGAGTTAGTCTAGTAGAGCTCCACTAGAGCTCGTCGATCTTCGCGGCAAGAATGAAATCACTCTCCGTCAGCCCGTTGATCTTGTGGGTCCAGATCTTGATCTCCGCGATGCCCCAACCAAAACAGATGTCCGGATGATGTCCCTGATCTTCAGCGAGATTACCGACACGGTTCACAAATTCGAGCGACTCGCGAAAGTTTGAGAAGCGGTAAGTCTTCTGAAGATGGTGTTGATTAATGATCTCCCAACCTTTCAACTGCGGCGAAAGTTTGGCTATTTCGTCGGCGCCGAGGGGCGGCACGCCGCCACGGCAAGGAACACATTGTTTGCTTGCGAGTTCACTCATGAAAATGCCCTTTTAACCCACTTGAGAGGCTATCCTTTTAAATTTGCCTCGATTGCTTTCTTCAAAATCGCGATCTGCCCGGCGTGATACAAACTGTGCTGCACTCCGCCATGAAGCGTCACGTAGGCAGTGGAGAAAGGTATTTCCGCGCTGTCGATGATTGGATGGTCCAAACGTGAATCGTCCGTTGCTGCGATCACATCCAGCAAGCGGCGATGAATGTCCGTCAGCTTCGCTTTCGCGTTTTCCCACGCTACCGTGCCGGTGTCAGTGATGGTTGGAAAATTTTCATCGTCCGTCAGCTGGGCCGGATCGCCTTCAAGCCGTCGCCGGCATGCATCCTCCCACGCGGCTATGTGCAACATAAGTTCCCAAATGGAATGTGCGCCTGGAATCGGGTGCGCGGCAGCTTGTTCAGCTGTAACGCCGTTCAGCAACGAAAGGACTGATGGTCCATGCCACGCTTCGCCGTCAAACGCACGTTGAAATTGATCGCGAATACGTTCTGTTTCAGTCATTGCACGTCGATTCTACGCAATTCCGTAAACAGATGATAGGCTAAGGCAGAATCGTGACTACGCTCAAGCAAGTAACAATTTTTTGCGACGGATCAAGTCTTGGAAATGGACAACAGTCGCAACGCGCGGCGGCAGTCGCCTTGTTGGGATACAAAGGGTACTGGCGCGCTGTCGGCGAGTATTTAGGGCGCGCAACGAACCAGCAGGCGGAGATTGCCGCCGCGGCTGTAGGCCTTGAATCGTTGCGACAACCGTGTCAGGTTAATGTTTTTACCGATTCGCGTTACGTTGTCGAAACAATGAACGGGCGGTTTCGTCGCAAAACAAATCTGCCGTGGTGGGAACGACTCGATCGCGCCGCGGGCCCGCACAAAGTGCATTGGGAATGGACGCGCGGACACGTTGGTCATCTTGTGCAGGAAGCAGCAGACAAGGCCGCCCGGGGCATCGCAGCCGCGGGACACGTCGACCCGATAATCCTTCGAGACGCTGTCGACAAAGTCGGCACCGTGGATGACACAGCTATAGACTGACGTCTATAATTTCACCCACCTTGCGCAAGTTAGTTTTCATTGGTGTTCTCCTCGCAATTTGTCCGCTTGTCGGCCAGGCGCAAGACTTTGACCGCGGATGGCAGTGGCAAAATCCGCTTCCACAGGGAAACTCCATCAACGCCATCAGATTCGCCGCAACCAAGCGCCACGGCTGGGCCGTCGGTTCGAATGGCGTCGTGCTCAGCACGAGCAACGGCGGATTCGAGTGGGAGGAACAACTAAGCCCCACCAATACGACGCTTTACGGCATGTACGTCAAAGACCGCTCCCGCGTGGTGGTCACCGGCGCACGGGGCGTCGTGATGACAACTTCAAATGGCGGCAGCAAATGGGTGTTACGCAAAACCGGCATACGAGATCATCTTTTCTCGGTCGCATTCGCGCCCCGGAATCCGCTGCACGGTTGGGCCGTCGGAACGTTCGGTTCGATCATTGCCACCATTGACGGCGGCAAGACCTGGAAACCGCAAACGAGTCATACCAACGCGCATCTGTTTTCCGTCTCCTTCGTCGATGCGAAGATTGGGATCGCCGTCGGTTCGCGCGGGACACTGCTCGTCACATCAAACGGCGGCGCGGATTGGAAACCGATCAAGAAACTGACCGACTCACCGCTCACCGGGGTCGCTTTTACATCCGAAAAAAAAGTTGTCGTAGTTGGTTATCGTGGGACGATTCTCCAGAGCGACGATAGTGGCGAAACGTGGACTAGCAGAGATTCGCTGATCACCACCGATCTTTATTCGGTCTACTTTACTGACGACTTGCACGGTTGGGCCGCGGGTGACGGTGGCGTAATCCTGACGACGGGCGATGGCGGAAATATTTGGTTGCCGGTCAACGTGCGAACCCGACCACGTCTGTCGACCGTCTTTTTCTCGGATGAATCACTTGGCTGGGCCGCGGGCGCTGACGGACTTGTTGTGCGCACCGACGACGGTGGATTGTCGTGGCGTCGTTTGACCGAAGGCGGCCGCGACGATCTGGCGAACATTTTCTTTATCGACAACTCTCGCGGTTGGGCCGTCGGCGAGCGCGGACGAATTCTCTTTACGAACTCCGGCGGTAAGACCTGGACCATCCGCCCGTCCGAGTCAACCTCTTCGCTGAACGCGATCACTTTTGTGACTGAAAAATCGGGCTGGGTCGTCGGCAACAAAGGCACGATCCTTCATTCGGTGAATGGTGGCGTGACCTGGGCGACTGTCCCCAATCCCGCGCAGGAAGATCTGTACGGCGTATCATTTGTTTCACCGGAACAAGGTTGGGTCGTCGGTGCGCGCGGCGCCGTTTGGCACACGAAAGATGAAGGCGCGACTTGGCAGTTTCAGCAAACCAACACGATGAGTTGGCTCGAAGACGTGAAGTTCGTCGATCCTTTAAATGGAACCGCGGTTGGTTCGAACGGCACTATTCTGCGCACCGAAGATGGCGGCGCAAACTGGAGGCGTGTCGATAAAAACATTAAAGAGTGGTTGTACGCGTTGACGTTCACCGACACGCAGCGGGGATACATCGTCGGCGCACGTGGGCTGGTCCTGCGAACAGATGATGGCGGCTCGACGTGGAAAGATCTCGAAAGCGGAGTCAGCGGTAACCTGTTTGGCGTGGCGGCTTCGGGTCGCAACGATGTGCTCGTCGTCGGCGAACAGGGCAGCATCATTCACAGTAAGGACGGCGGACAAACGTTTGAACTTCAACCGACGATCACCAGCACGTCGTTGTTTTCGATTGCTTATCGCGGTGGAAACAATGTTTGGGTGGCCGGACGTGGTGGTGCGATTCTACGGCGCGTGGAACCGATAGCGACCGTGAGTCTTCCGGTGTCGAAACTGCCGCCGATTCTGAAAGGTGGATCGACGAAGCTGGAAAGCGTAGTCGACGAGAGCGACATTCCGATGGCGACGCCGCCCAACAAAAAGCCCGAGAAACCGTAAACACAAAAAGCGCAAAACGAAGACGCAAAAAGGCACAAAAGAAGGCTAGAGAATTTAATCTCTGGGCTACTCTTTGTCCCTTTGTAGCTCTGTTTTGTGCCTCTTTGTGCTAAACGCGGACGGGATGTTCCTTCGCGTAGGAGTAGGCGCAGTAGGCGGCGACAATGTGGCAGACCCAGCCGAGTGTTCCGCCAGTGCCAAGCCAGAATCCCGGGGTGAAAATCAACCACAGAATGCCTGCCAGGATACGGCCGTTGTATAACTGACCGACGCCCGGAACAATCAAACTCAGAACACCTGCCAAAACTGGATCACGCATCTTCGAGCTACCTCCGCACTCGAAGTTCATACGACGAACTCGCGCGATTAGTTCGAATCTGTGTTATCCGTGTTCGGGGTCGCGCCGAACACTCTTGATATGTCCGCGAAAAGTTTTTATCCCCTGTAGGACAGCGGGGTCGTTTTCCGCCAATTTGAGGAGACGCTGTTGTTCCAGTCGCTCTTCATCTTCCTTGCTGAGCGGCTGGTTCGCCCCTTCCGCACCCTTGACGACAAGGCGGACTGTGGTTTCTTTTCCGGTGATTTGACGGCAGATCTCGGCAAGAATTTTGGTGTTCTCAGCTCGCGACAAAACCTCATGAGGATGGCGTGATTCGGGAGCAAACTCGACGTAAAGTTCACTCGCTTCCAATGCTACCGTTTGAGCAGCGTCGAGATGCGTTGCCAGCAAAATCTTTTTCTGGTTTTCAAGAATTGACTTCAGCCGATCAATTGGAAGTTGAGGTTGCGGTGTTTCGAGTGCCGGAGCAGTAGCCGCGGCCGCAACAAATGAGGAAGGGGCCGAACGTGAAGGGGCCTTGGAAGACACGGAGCCAGAGGCGGATTGGGAAGCCGGGGATCCCCCGCCCGACTCCAGTGCGTTAAGCCGTTGCAGGATCTCTCCGATACTCTCCACACCACGCAGTTCCATCAGTTTCACGATGCCGACTTCCAACTGGTAACGCGGCTGCGTCGCTGCGCGCAGCTTCGTCTCCGTTTCCGATAGCGAATGAAAGAAACGCACCAAATCGGATTCCGAAAACAGCGCCGCCTGTCGCTTCAGCTCGGGTAGATCGCAAACCGCCGATTCCAGTAACTCTTCGTTTCCCGAAACCTTCGTCACCAGCAGATCGCGAAAATGCGCCAACAGATCACGACAGAAGTTGCGCAGGTCATGACCGCGCATAACGATGTCGTCAACGACAGTGATTGCAGCCGCTGGCTGGTTTGTCGCAATGCTGTCGATAACGCGCGTGAGTATGTCGGCCCCAGCGACGCCGAGGGCCATCTCGACGTCTTCTTTCTTGATCTTCGTGCCGGCGAAGCTGATCACCTGGTCCAACGCTGACTGCGCGTCGCGCATCGAGCCGTCGCCAGTGCGCGCGATTTCGCGCAACGCATCCTCCGGGATCGTAATCTCTTCGGCCTTTGCAATCAGTTTCAGTCGTTCGAGAATCTTCGCTGTTGCGATAGTGCGAAACTCAAATTGCTGGCAGCGCGAAAGGATCGTCTCCGGAACTTTGTGTTTTTCCGTCGTCGCCATGACAAAGACTACGCGCGGCGGCGGTTCTTCGAGTGTCTTCAACAGTGCGTTGAAAGCGGCGCCGGAGAGCATGTGTACTTCGTCGATGATGAAGATCTTGTAACGGTCGCGCGCGGGTGCGATACCAACGCTGGCGATGATTGCGTCGCGCACGTTGTCAACGCCGGTGTTTGAGGCGGCGTCGATCTCCTGCACGTCGATCGATCGGCTCTCGGTAATTTCACGACACGATGGACAAGCGGTTGGATCGTCAGAGCGACAGGGAGTGGGTGTTGGCTCGGGCGATTTGTGACAGTTCAGCGCCTTCGCAAGCAGGCGCGCGCTGGTAGTTTTACCTACGCCGCGCGCGCCGGAAAAAAGGTACGCATGATGGAGCCTGCGATGCTCGATGGCGTTGCGCAGCGTGCGTGTTATTGGTTCCTGACCCGTTACTTCGTCAAACGTCTGCGGGCGCCACTTGCGAGCAATTACTTGATAGGCCATCGATACCTGGAATTATTGGTGGACAAATGTAACTTGAGCTCTTTCCATTTTTGGAACTGGAAACTTTTTGAGCACCTTGAAGACAAGAATGAGACTTCCATCCGTGTCTTGCCGGACGATGCGAAACGCAATCAGCGTGTCAGAAGTATCAATCGAGATCGATCGCAGCAGATACGTGTTCGACACTTTGGCTTCAACGCGGCTCTTAAAATTGAAACCAGAGAGCTCGATACCTTGCAAGAGCCTTCGAGACTCGCCCCGGACGTCGCCTTCTTTTATGGGGGGCGCGTAATCTAACAGCGCGCGCGTCGCCACATGATCAGTCACGATCTGGTCGAGGGAAACGTCCCCAAGGTTCAAAATCAACCCGTAATCAGCGCCGGCAAATCCCACTTTCAAATGGCCTTGTTCCAAGGAGATGTCCGAGCCCCGCCCGTACTCATGCGTGGAATGGGCGAAAGAGTAATAGGCCCCACCACCGTTCAACGCAAGACCTCTCTTCTTGTTTCCATCATATGTTTCGCGGGGTAGCAACCGGATCGCTCCGGTGTTGGGCTGACTCAGAAAGGACGCAAACTCCTCCAGGTCTTTGTCGCCAACCGCAAGGACTTTCTTTTCAAGGTCCGCGAGTTCGGCGCGTTTCGCTTCGATCTGCTTAATTATCTCATCGCGAGATTGGGTTTGGGCGGCAACGTTCAGGCAAGCAAGTATCAGCGCCAGGCCTAGCGTGGTGACAACAAACGTCTTCTTCATAAAGCACCTCCTCCATAAGTGTGGGGAGATTGATGGTGAGAAATCTGGCCAGACCCCGGACTTTCCCGCAACACACGCTGCCTTTGCTACCGTTGCTCCGTTCCCGGCCTGGCGGGGTTCACAAGGCTAGCGTTGTGCGGAGCCCGGGATCTGATAAACCCGTGCCCCTTGCCCGATCTTTCAAAAACCTAAATCGCGGTTTTACGATGTGCGAGCATTCGCAGCAAGCCGTTAATCAAAAGATGCGCCAACGCGTAAGCGATTATCGCAACAACGATCGGTAGCAGCAATGTATGGCCACCATCCGTCCGTGGGCTCGCAACGATCCCGCGAAACGGCGCGTAAAAAGGATTGCTGACCGTTACGATGAACTGTACGAAGCCGGCGGTGCTTCGTGCTGCCAACAAGGCCAGCAGAAAACGCATTCCCAACAGCGCGTAGATAACCCAAAAGATGTAATCCACGATCTGGGAAACTCGCGCCAATCCCCGTGAGCGATGCACTTCGCGCTCGGTGTCAACAACCTCGTCAACCGCTTTCGAACGAAACTCGCCGGCCACCTGATCGATCTTTCGCGATTCGTCGATGGAGGCCTTTGTCGCCGCGCGGTCGCTGATTTCGGAGTTGACCTCGCCTTCAACCTGCGCCTTGACCGATTCGTGTTGCGCGGCTCTCCGCGCTTCTTCCATTGCTAACTTATCGTCTTCCATCGCTAACTTATCGTCGCTCATCTCAATTGCGAAATTGCGAAACTGCGAAATTGCGGAATTGTTGGAGCGTAGTCAATCTCGCATTCCCGCAATTTCGCATTTCCGCAATTTTCTTCTGGCGGAGAGGGTGGGATTCGAACCCACGGAACGGTTTCCCGTTCACAGCATTTCCAGTGCTGCCAGTTCAACCACTCCTGCACCTCTCCGAAGTTCCTGAAACTTATGTAAAGAAATGTAATGGCGGAGAGGGTGGGATTCGAACCCACGGAGGCCGTTAAGCCTCTCCGGTTTTCGAGACCGGTGCACTAATCCACTATGCGACCTCTCCGCGTCTTAAAAAACTCCTGCATCAGCGTCCGGCATTCTTCTTCCAAGACGCCTGATTGCACTTCAATCTTGTGATTCAAAAAATCCGTATCGCAAATGCGAAAACGGCTGATTACGCCGCCTGCCCGCTCATCCGGCGCGCCGTAAATCAAGCGTCGCACTCGAGCCTGGATGAGCGCTCCGGCGCACATCGCGCAAGGCTCGATCGTCGAGTAAACATTAACCCCGGTGAGCCTGTAATTACCGAGTTTACCGGCCGCTTCACGGAGGGCGACGATTTCCGCGTGGGCTGTGGGATCGCAGTCGGTGCGAGTGCGATTGCCGGCGAGGGCGATGAGTTTGTTTTCGCTGACGATGCACGTGCCGATCGGCACTTCGCCGCGTGCCTGAGCTTCGCGAGCTGCGGCCAGCGCCTGCCGCATCCAGCGCTCATCAACCTCGATTTCTGCAGCGGTATTCACTGGCTTGGCTTCCTTCACAAAGCCTTCAAACACCCTTCAAACAGCGGAACGGCCACTATAGGGTTTCGCATCGAAACACGTCAAGCAGATGAATCCTTGTTGTTATCGGTGGTGTGTTATTATCAGTTTGCGGAGTTCCGCGCCCCTTTCTGGTCCGCGCGCTCCAATCGATTTCACATCCGATGACCACCGAAGCAAGTCAAAGAGTTAGCGGTCAATTAGCGTCAGATAGAGTCACCGGCAGGGTCCGGCAGCCGACAGCCGTAGACCCGGTGGCGGACTCCGCTACGCAGTCTCCCGCAGGGCTTATGCGCCGCATCTCCCCTGCGGAATTCAACACCGCGATGATCCATTTCTATCGCGGTGAAGTGCAGCGTTCAAACACCTGGCGCAACCGGCTCGACACCACCACAAACTGGGCCGTTATCACCGCCGGCGCGACGCTTTCGTTCGTCTTCAGCTCTCCGCACAACCCGCATTTCGTTATCCCAATAAACTCGATCCTTGTCGTCATCTTTCTTTTAATGGAAGCCCGCCGCTACCGGTATTACGAGATCTGGTCGAGCCGCGTGCGCATCCTCGAAACGGGTTACTTTGCACCCCTCCTGATGCCCGAAAGTAGGCCGGCGGACGAGTCGTGGGCTGAACATCTCGCGGGCGATTTGACGACGCCACACTTTACGATCACTGAGTGGGAAGCAGTCGGACGACGCTTGCGCCGAAATTATCTGTGGATCTTCGCGCTGCTCGCCGCGAGTTGGAACCTGAAAGTTTACCTTTCGCCGTTGCCGGCGCGCGACTTTGACGCATTCATCGAGCGCGCCGCCGTCGGTTTCATTCCCGGTTGGGTCGTGTTTGTTTTTGGCGTGGTGTTCAATGCCGCGATCGCGATCTTCGCGATTGGCACGGTGCGACTGCGCGAGGCGACGGGCGAGGTGCTGCCAAAACACGAGTTCTCATTACAGCCGTTCAAACGCATGACGAACTGGACAGCGGCGACAACCAGACGCACGACTGTGCGCGCGAAACGCGCGAGACAACGCGTACGCAGCAGCGTTGGCGCCGGCGCCACAGGAGAGTTTAAAAAGATCGACGTTTCCGAAACACCTGACAGGGAGCAACGGATCGAAGTGCCAACAAGGTAGCTTGGTGATTGCTTATTGGCGATTTTCTTTCTGCTTGCATTCCCTTTAGGATAGCTTCGCCCAAAAGTTAGTTGTCACGGCTCTGCCGCCTGATGTCGGGCGGGGCTTCGCCCCCGCCGGAAGAGAGTTCATTCATTTAACAGTCCACGGCGGGGCAGTAGCCCCCGCCGCACATCAGGCGGCGAAGCTGTCGCGTTTCTATGCTTCATCTCAACGGTCAATCGCTGACGATTCAGCAGATCGCCGACGTTGCGGCGCGCCGCGAACAGGTGACGCTCTCGGCGAATGCGCGTGAGCGCGTGGAACGAGCGCGGCAGGTGGTCGAACAGATCGTCGCCGAGGGACGCACGGTCTACGGTGTCAATACCGGCTTCGGCAAGTTGTCTGACGTGAGCATCGAGCGCTCCGACCTGCGACAATTGCAACTGAATCTGGTGCGGAGTCATTCGTGCGGTTTAGGCGAACCATTGTCTGTCGAAGAAGCACGTGCGATGTTGTTGCTGCGCGCGAACGTGCTCGCTTCCGGATACAGTGGTGCGCGTCCGCTCGTCATCGACACGTTAATCGCGTTACTCGAAAAAGATGTTACGCCGGTGATACCAGAGAAAGGCAGCGTCGGCGCCAGCGGAGATTTGGCGCCGTTGGCCCATCTGGCGCTGGCGGCAATCGGCGAGGGCGAAGCATTTTACGAGGGCGAGCGTTTACCAAGTGCCGTAGCGCTCGAACGCGCCGGAATTGCGTCGCTTGAGTTGGAAGTAAAAGAAGGTCTTGCGCTGCTGAATGGGACACAGGCGATGGGCGCCGTTGGTGGACTGGCGCTCCATCGCGCGGAACGTCTCGTTAGACTTGCCGACGTCGCGGGCGCAATGGCGCTGGAAGCGCTGCGCGGCACGCCTGTCGCTTTTGATGAGCGAATTCACCAGGCGCGGCCGCATCCGGGTCAGATCGCCGTTGCCGCGCATCTCCGCCAACTACTGAGCGACAGCGAGATCCGGAAGTCACATCTCAACAACGATCCGCGCGTGCAGGACGCGTACAGTTTACGCTGCATGCCTCAGGTGCATGGCGCCGTGCGCGCCGCGTTGGCCCATGCGCGGGAAGTTGTCGAAATTGAAAGTGGCAGCGCGACCGACAATCCGCTGGTTTTTTCCGATACTGGCGAGGTGCTTTCGGGCGGGAACTTTCACGGTGCGCCACTCGCACTCGTTTTTGACTACGCCGCGATTGCTTTGACAGACTTGATCAGTATCACAGAAAGGCGCATCGATCGGCTCGTGAATCCCGATTCGAACGAAGGGCTGCCACCGTTTCTGACGACTCAGCCGGGAATATCTTCCGGTTTCATGATGCTACAAGTCAGTGCGGTTGCACTGTTGAACGAAGCGAAAGTTTTGGCCCATCCCGCGAGCATCGACAACGTGCCAACTGACGGCGGTAAAGAAGACCACGTTTCAATGGGCATGACTTCGGCGACGAAGTTGCGATCAGTAGTGAAACTTGCGGAAATGACGACGGCGATCGAGCTGATGACTGCCGCACAGGCGCTCGACTATCGCGCTCCGCTGACTCCGGGACGGGGCGTCAAGCAGGCGTACGACCTCGTGCGTGGTTTGGTGGCGCCGCTGACAGAAGATCGGGCGACGTCGAAAGACATTGAACAGATTGTGAACGCAATAAGGCGAGGCGTTTTTGACGAGTTATAGAAAACTTTTTGGAGGGCTTCGGTATGAGTGGAATGGATGACCGGCGAAAGGGTTTGGAAGAAGAATACTTTCATCGCAAGAACCAGGAAGCGATTGAGAAACTGCGCGCGAAGATGAAGGTCGCGGAAGAGGCGAAAGCGGCGGGCACGTCGTCGATGCAGTGTCCGCGCTGCGACGGTAATTTAAAAGAAACGAAGATTGAGGAAGTCACGATCGACACGTGCGACAAATGTGGCGGCGTGTGGCTCGACTCCGGCGAACTCGAGCAGTTGACGAAGAAAGACGCTGGCGGTTGGTTCAAACGGCTGTGGGGCGCTCAGGAGTAGGATCCGTGTCAAGAGGAACACGGATAATTCGCGCGCCGCGTGGCGCTGAGTTGAACTGCAAGGGATGGCATCAGGAAGCCGCTCTTCGTTGCCTGATGAACAACCTCGATCCCGACGTCGCCGAGCGTCCGGACGAATTGATTGTTTACGGCGGCGCCGGCAAAGCTGCGCGCAACTGGACCAGCTTCGACGCGATCGTCCGGGAACTGAAAGCGCTGGAGAATGACGAAACGCTGCTGGTCCAATCCGGCAAGCCGGTCGCGGTGTTTCGCACTCACGAATACGCACCGCGCGTTTTGATCGCCAACTCCAACCTCGTCGGTGCGTGGGCCAACTGGGAACACTTCCACGAACTGGAACGCCGCGGTTTAATGATGTACGGACAAATGACCGCTGGTAGCTGGATTTACATCGGCACCCAGGGCATCGTCCAGGGCACGTTCGAAACTTTCGCCGCCATGGCCGACAAACATTTCGGTGGCGACCTGTCAGGCAGACTCGTCGCGTCGGGCGGCATGGGTGGCATGGGCGGCGCTCAACCACTCGCAGCGACATTGAACGGTGCCGTCTTTCTCGGTATCGATGTCGATCCGGAACGCATCGAGCGCCGCGTCCGCACCGGCTATTGCGACCGCGTCGCGATGTCATTAGACGAAGCGCTCGACATCTGCGAAGACGCTCGCGAACAGAAACGCGCCGTTTCGGTTGGTCTCCTCGGCAATTGCGCCGAAGTGCTGCCGGAGATCGTCAAGCGTGGCGTTAAGGTCGATGCAGTCACCGATCAAACAAGCGCTCACGATCCATTGAACGGCTATGTACCCGCGGGCCTGTCGCTCGAAGAGGCCGCGGAACTACGCGTATCGGATCCGGCGGGTTACGTCGAACGATCGAAGGAGTCGATGGCCCGACATGTCGAAGCGATGCTGGCGTTGAAGCACGCCGGCGCCGTCGCGTTCGATTACGGCAACAATATTCGCAAACAGGCGCTGGATGCCGGCTGCAAGAACGCGTTCGAGATTCCAGGTTTCGTACCGGAATACATCCGCCCGCTGTTCTGTGAAGGCAAGGGACCGTTTCGTTGGGTGGCACTATCAGGCGACGCCGAAGATATTCGCAAAACAGACGATCTCGCGCTCGAGCTGTTTCCCGAAGATCGCACGCTCAACCGATGGTTGCAACTTGCGCGCGATCGCATCCACTTTCAGGGACTGCCGGCGCGCATTTGCTGGCTCGGCTACGGCGAACGCGCCGAGATGGGCGAAGCGATAAACGATCTCGTCAAACGAGGTGATCTGAAAGCACCGGTGGCGATCGGCCGCGATCATCTCGACACCGGTTCCGTTGCGTCGCCCTTTCGCGAAACTGAGGGAATGAAAGACGGATCGGACGCAGTCGCAGACTGGCCCATCCTTAATGCCCTGCTGAACACGGCAAGTGGAGCGAGTTGGGTGTCGTTTCATCATGGCGGCGGCGTTGGTATTGGTTATTCGCTACACGCGGGCCAGGTGTCGGTTGCGGACGGGACAGACGAAGCAGCCAAGCGTCTCAACCGAGTGCTGACAAATGATCCAGGGCTCGGCGTCGCGCGGCACGTGGACGCCGGTTATGAAGAGGCCGAACGAACAGCGCGAGAAAAGGAGATCAGTATTCCGCTTCTGGAACGATAAAGGACGCTTACTCTTCGATCAGTTCCCGCAAAGGCGCAAAGACGCAAAGAAAAACGAAGAGCGCGACGCAGACGTCTAATCACTTGCTTTCTCTGCGCCTTTGCGCCTTTGCGGGAACCTTTAATCTTATGCGCATCACAATCAGACTCTCCCTTGCAACCGCATTTGCTCTCGCCCTTTGCGCAACTTGCTTCGCAAACGGCCGCGTCGAAACCGTTCGGTTTCAAAGCAAACTTGTCGGTGCCTCGCTGCCTTACAACGTTATCCTGCCGCCTGATTACGACACGTCAACAACGACGCGCTATCCAGTGCTTTACCTGCTGCACGGACTGTCGGGTCACTATTCCGATTGGGCGTCGCGTTCGAACGTCGCCGATCATGCCGCGCAGTACCGCATGATCGTCATCACGCCTGAAGGCAACGATGGCTGGTACACCAACAGCGCCACCATCACTACCGATAAATACGAAAGCTACATTCTCGAAGAATTAATCCCCGACGTGCAGCAACGTTATCGCACGATCGAAGCGCGTTACGGCCGCGCGATCGCGGGACTCTCGATGGGCGGTTACGGCGCGATCAAGTTTGGTTTGAAGTCACCGCAGACGTTTGCTTTCGCAGCGTCGATGAGTGGCGCGTTTGCGATCACGCGCATTCCGGAAAAGGATCTGCAACAACTTGGACCAATCCTGCTGAAACTGTTCGGACTATTCGGAAGCGACACTCGCAAGGCAAACGATATCTTCGACATCGTCGAGAGTCTTCCTGCCACGCGCGTCGCTGCATTACCTTATTTCTATTTCGATTGCGGCACGGAAGATCCGCTGCCGACGGTGTTCACGTCCAATCGCGATCTCGCGAAGCTAATGTTTGACAAGAAGATCCCGCACGAGTTTCGCGAGTTGCCCGGCGATCATTCCTGGGCTTACTGGGACCAGCAGATCCCTCACATCCTCAAGATCGCCGCGCAGAAGATGCGCGTCCCGGCAGCAGCGAAGAGGGTCGCCGGTGCTTAACTTTGCCATGCAGATGGCGCATGACGCCGGCAGTGTTCTGATGCAACGACTCGGCACCGCCAAAGTCAGCACCAAAGGCGACATCAATCTTGTCACTGAAGCCGATCTCGCTTCGGAACAACTCATCATCGAACGAATCCGTTCTTACTACCCACAACACGGAATACTGGCGGAAGAGTCGGGCGAGGCGGTCGTCGTTGAAGGCAAGCGCAGTGAGTGGAAATGGATAATCGATCCACTCGACGGCACGACGAATTACGCGCACGGTTATCCATTCTTCTGCGTTTCGATCGCGTTGGAACTTGCGGGCGTGCTGGAGATCGGAGTCGTCTACGATCCGGTGCGCGACGAGATGTTTGCCGCGGAACGAGGCAAAGGCGCAACGCTGAACTCCCGAACGATCCGCGTTTCGGAAATCGACGAACTCAACAACGCGATGGTGTGTACCGGGTTTCCGTACGACGTTCGCGAACGGCCTGACTTCGCGCGCGACTTCGCAAACTTCACAATGGCCACGCAGGCAGTCCGGCGCGACGGATCCGCGGCAATCGATCTCGCTTACGTCGCTTGCGGCCGTTTCGATGGGTTCTGGGAAGACGGATTGAATGCGTGGGACACCGCCGCGGGCCTCGTGTTAATTCAGGAAGCGCGCGGACGCGTTACGAACTTCGACGATGAACCGCTCGATATCTACACGCGCAAGGTACTCGCCAGCAATGGACTGATCCACGACGCGATGCGGGCGATTTTACGTCGTGGTGGCTATGGCGGCCTGTAACACGGTTTCCGGTGTCCACTCGTCGATCGGTCTAATCGCCGAAAGCCGGCCGCGACTCATCACACCCAGCCGATCGCACATGCCAAACAACTCCGGCAGATAAGAACTGACCATCAGCACAGCCTTATTCCGCGCGGCGCAGTCGGCGATCGTTTCGTACACCTGCGCTTTGCTGCCGATGTCGATGCCGCGCGTCGGTTCGTCGAGTAACAACACGTCCGCGTTCTGATGAAGAAGACGCGCCACGATTACCTTTTGCTGGTTGCCACCCGAGAGCGAGCCGACTGGTTGATTCACGCTGACGGTTTTTATCTTCAGCGCGTTCACGAGTTGTTCAGTCTGCTTTCGTTGTGCGCTGAGATTGAGCCAACCCAAACGAGAACACGATCCGAGCCGAGTGACCGTGACGTTATCTGCCAATGATTGGTTCAGTGTTAAGCCCTCTCCCTTACGGTCTTCGCTCAAATAACCAACTCCTTCGATCAAACGCATTGCGGGCGTGCCGCGCACTCCGCCTTGGTTATTGATCCTGATGCTCCCGCTTTCCACATGATCCAATCCGAAGATCGCGCGCAAAAGCGGCGAGCGGCCCGAACCCATGAGGCCTGCTATGCCGAGAATCTCGCCGCGTCGCAGCGTGAAGCTGGCGTTTTTCAGGAGCGGAGGCGAAGCGAGATTTTGCACTTCGAGAACTGTTTCGCCGGGTTGACGTGAACGCGAGGGGAAAAGATTTTTGTGAGCACGTCCGACCATCTTCGCGATCAGTTCTTCGTCGCTGACGCTCGCGATCTCGCCAGTCGACACACGTCGACCGTCGCGTAACACGGTGAATCGATCCGCGATCTGCCGCACCTCTTCGAGAAAATGGCTGATGTAGACCACGGATATTCCTTCAGCGCTCAACTTTCTAATCAGCGCAAACAGATGCTTGACGTCCTCGCGTTGCAGGCTGCTTGTCGGCTCGTCCATCAAAATAATCCTCGCGCGTGCCGCAATCGCGCGGGAAATTTCGACGATCTGGCGCGCCGCGACTGAAAGATCCCCGACGAGGCGTTCGGGACGAATGTCTGCGTGATGAAAGGTTTGCAGCATCTCGTTGGTTCGCGCGTGAAGGCTTTCGCGATCTATCACGCCCCAATGTGATGATCCGTGTGACGATTCGATCCCCATCAGCACGTTCTCGGCGACAGACAAATGTGGACACAACGAGAGTTCCTGATGAATGAGAGCGATGCCATGGGTGCGGGCGTCGAGTGGATTTGCGGGCGCGTACGGACGCCCATCGATCTCCATCGATCCTTTGTCCGGCTGGATTGAACCAGCGATGACGTTCATCAACGTGCTCTTGCCGGCACCGTTTTCACCGATTAGCGCGTGCACTTCACCTTCATTTAGTTCGAGATCGACACCGTCGAGTGCGACCGTAGCGCCAAATGATTTATGAATTTGCTTTAGCGAGAGACTCGGCATCGGTATAATTCGGATTACTTTTATCATGCATCGCCCATCATCATCCATTTCATTCTCGGACCGCGTGCGCGTGCCCGACGAGGTACTGATCTCAAACCTTCAGGAGGAGTCCGTAATTCTGAATCTCAATAGCGAACGCTATTTCGGTCTCGACGATGTCGGCACGCGCATGTTTTCAGTTTTGACCAACTCCGATTCGATCGAAGCTGCTTACGAGTCGCTCGCGCGCGAATACGATGTCGATCGACACGAGTTGCGACAGGATTTGATCCTCCTCGTCGAAAACCTGCTCGAGCAAGGGTTAGTGGCGATCGAACACGGATCCGATCACGCATGAGCGGAATTGTTGGCATCGTTAACTTCGACGGCGCTCCAGTCGATCGCGATCTGCTGATGCACCTCACGAAGTCGATGAGCTTTCGCGGACCAGATGCTAATCAGACCGCGACCGAGGGTCAGGTGGGGTTTGGTCACACGATGCTCCGCACGACACGGGAAGCCGCTGGTGAGAAGCAACCGCTAACGCTTGACGAAAAAGTTTTCCTCATAGCCGATGCGCGAATCGATGGCCGTGCGGAGTTGATGCAGGAACTTAGCGTTTCCGACTCAACACTTAATGATGCCGAACTCATCCTGCTTGCCTATCACGCCTGGAAAGAACAGTGCATTGATCACCTCATTGGCGACTTTGCGTTTGCCATTTGGGACGCCAACGAGCGCCGTCTTTTCTGCGCCCGCGACCATTTCGGCGTTAAACCGTTCTACTATGCTCGCACCAGAAACGAGGGGTTCATATTTAGCAACACGCTGAATACTCTGCGCCTGCATCCGTCCGTCTCCGACGAGTTACACGAACCTGCGATTGCCGACTATCTCTTATTCGGTTTGAACCAGAATCTCACGAGCACCACTTTTCGTGACATTCAACGCCTGCCCGGTGGTCACACTCTTTCGATGTCTAAAGATTCCCTTACCATCCGCCGCTACTGGCAACTCACCGCAGACAGTGCAAACGGCTCCGATAAAAACTGCGTCGAACGATTTCAACAACTGTTGACAAGCGCAACGAACGATCGCTTGCGCGAGAGCAGTATCAGCGTTTCGATGAGCGGCGGACTTGATTCGCCCAGTCTTGCTGCCGTTGCGCAGGATCTGCTGCGTAACGATCGCGGTTCCTCCATCCACGCTTGCACGAACGTTTACGACAAGTTGTTCGACGATGAAGAGCGCCACTATTCGACGTTGGCAGCGAAAGCTCTTGGTATTCCGATCGTCCATCTCCCCGCCGATGCCTATTCTCTGTTTGACGGCGACGCAGCGGACGATCTCAAACAACCCGAGCCTTTTCTCATTTCTCCGCTTGCAGCCCAGTTCAATGGTCTCGTGCGACAGCTTGCGCAGAATAGTCGCGTCGCGCTCACCGGCTATGACGGTGATGCTTTCATGACAGAACGTCCGAGTTCGTATTTCCACTACTCCGCGAGAAAACTGAGAATCAACGATCTTGTTAGTTCGATGGTGTGGTATGTGCAGACGTACCACCGTCTTCCTCCGGTAGGTTTCCGCAGCGGCCTGAAGCGCATCTTTCGAAAAGAGGAACCTGCAATTATTCCGGAATGGATCGACGAGGCGTTCGCCGCGAGACTCGAACTGCGCGACCGATACCGTGAGTTGAGCTCGGAGACTCCTTTACGCAATCACCCACACTGCGGGGCCCTTCGCGCGTTGGACTCGAAAGTGTGGTCTTCTTTATTCGAAGGTTATGATCCCGGTTCCACACGATTGCCGCTCGAACTGCGACATCCGTTCATCGACGTGAGATTGCTCAGGTATGTGTTCTCGCTGCCGGCCGTTCCCTGGTGCGTCAACAAACACATCCTTCGTTGCGCAATGCACAAACGATTACCTGCGGCAATACTAAATCGACCAAAAACTCCACTGGCGAGCGATCCCACTCTTCATTTAGTTCAAGCCGCTAGTGTAAGATGTCTCGACCGTTTTGAAGTTGATCCACTGCTCGCGCGTTTTGTTGATTTGAATCGGCGTCGAGCACTTGCCGATGAAGAAACTGCCGATGGCCGCCGAGCCAGTCTACGGGTGTTCGCATTGAACTATTGGCTTACACACTCCCTGCGAATCGATCGAACGGCGCGCGAAGTACTCGCCCAAACCGCATGACGGAGACGATGAATGCAACAGAGATCACTTTCCGAAAGCCCAGAAGAACAAGCCGCAACCAAAAAGCCCTATCACAAACCCGAACTGCTCGTTTACGGTAACATTCGCGAGATCACGCGAAACGTGGGTCCCAAAGGAGCCGACGATAATGGAGGCGGCGCGGCCGCCGGACCAAAGACGGGTTGATCGTCCCTCATGTCCTATCGATGCTTGATCTATGGCCTCGGAATCACTGCTAACAGAACGATTCCGGGCGTACCGTCTTCGGCAATCGATTCGATAGACGTCCACGTCTCTTTTGGATCTCTCCCTGCCTGGTTTCAAGAACTCGACTCGCAGCAGTCTGAGATCTCCTACACCGCCGAGTACACAGATCACGCTGGACAACCCGTGTTGCGTGTGTTCCGTCTTCTCGGCGGCAAGTATCACCACTTCTTCTACGCCGACAATACGGAGTTTGTGGTCGATCATTCCGGCACGAAGATATGGGCAAGTTGGTCTCCGCCTTTGACGATCGAAGACACCGCGACCTACCTGCTCGGACCAATTATGGGGTTCGTGATGCTGCTCCGCGGAATTATTTCGTTACATGCAAGCGCGGTGGTCTCCCGTTCTGAAGCAGTAGCACTGGTTGGACCAGCCGGATCAGGCAAGTCGACGACGGCCGCAGCGTTTTCTACAAGAGGGTTCCACGTGTTGGCCGACGACGTAGTGACTTTAGATGACCGCCGAGATCACTTTTTGGTGCGACCGGCGTATCCGTGCATTCGGCTGTGGCCCGCTTCAGTCAAAACTCTCTACGGCAGCGAGTCGCATCTGCCGCTGCTCACACCGAACTGGGACAAACGTTACCTGGATTTAACCGGGCGGTTTCCAACGAAGTCCGTACCGCTGTCGGCCATCTACGTCTTCGGCGAACGTCGCGATGAATCGGATGCGCCGTTCGTGCAGCCACTCGACTGTACGGACGCGTTACTATCGTTGATCGCCAACACTTACACGAACTATCTGATCGACAAGAACATGCAGGCGCGCCAGTTTGATCTGTTGACACGCGTTTTAGCAAACGTTCCGGTAAGACGGGTTATTCCGCACGCCGATCCGCGCCGGCTTCAGCAACTCTGCGATTGTATTCTCCTCGACTTTGCCTCATTAAAGCCCCGATTGTCCGAGCAGGAACAATCGTCACTAGCAGTTCATGTATAGCGTTCATTCCTACGGCCAAATGCTCGCCGATGCGTCACGCATGGAGGCTTATTCCGCGGCGTTACAGCGTGCCGTTAAGCCGGGATTGGTAGTTCTCGACCTGGGATGTGGACCTGGTGTGTTTGCCCTGCTCGCGTGCAAGTTAGGCGCCCGCCGCGTGTATGCCGTGGAACCAGACAACGTGATCCAGATTGCGCGTGAGGCCGCGATGGCGAATCACTTTGGCGATCGAATTGAGTTTTTCCAAAACGTTTCAACCGAGATCACGCTTCCGGAACGAGCGGATGTGATCATCTCTGACTTGCGTGGCGTGCTGCCGTGGTACCAACAGCACATTCCATCTATCGTCGATGCTCGAAACAGGTTTCTCGAACCGGGCGGTATTCTCATCCCACACCGCGACGTCCTCTGGGCTGCTGTTATTGACGCTCCGGACCGTTATCAGGAAATCGTCGCACCCTGGCAGTCCAACGGGTTGGATCTGAGCGCCGCGAAGCGGGTTGTAACGAATACCTGGCGCAAAACGCGCATCAAGACCGATGAACTTCTGGTCCAACCGTCTCGCTGGGCCACTTTGGACTACTACGAAATACAAAGCGCGAACATTCGCGCCGAGATCGTTTGGCAGATAGCGAGATCGGGCACGGCGCACGGTTTAGCCGTATGGTTCGACTCGGAACTGATCGACGAGATTGGATTTTCAAACCATCCCGATGGTCCCGAGTTGATTTACGGTAACGGGCTATTTCCGTTTTCCCAGCCGATCGAAGTGGTGGAAGGTGATCGAGTCGAGGTAACACTCCGCGCCGATTTTATTCGCGACGATTATGTGTGGCGCTGGGACACCAAATTCTTTTCTGCCGGCGAATCCGTTGAGCCGAAGATGAGTTTCAAGCAGTCGACGTTTTTCGGCGCGCCTTTGTCGCCCGAGCAAATGCGGAAACAAGCTGAAAGCTATAAACCCGCGCTCGATCAACGCGGCGAGGCGCGGAGTTTCATCATGGAATTGATGACCGGCGAAAACTCTTTGGCGGATATTGCCGAGCGACTCACCCAGCTCTTTCCAAACAGGTATGTAGATCGGCAAGACGCCCTGAATGAGGTAACTGCCGTCTCGCGTGAATTTGGGTAAATTAAAAAATTTGGCTGACCAAGGTTCAGAAAACAAGTTGCTTTTGACGGTCGCGCGTCGTGAACTCGATCCACGTGGCTCAATCGAGGTGCGAGAGTTGGTGAATGAGCCACTCGATTGGGACTACCTGCTCGCGACCGCATTCGGTCATGGCCTGCTACCACTCCTGCACAAGCACTTGAGCACGGTGGCGACGGATCTTGTGCCGGCCCATGTTTTGGCGCGCCTGAAGCGAGAATCGGTAGCCAATTCGCAAAGCGTGCTGCACTTGATCGCGAAGCAATTGAAGGCGTACCGCCTTCTCAAAGATCACGGGATACGGTCGGCGATATTCAAAGGAGCAGTGCTCGCGCAAATGGCCTATGGTGAAGTATCGTTACGACAGGCCGGCGACATCGACCTGCTCATCGATCGGGGAAACTTCGCCGAGGCGCGATCGTTGCTCGAGTCTCTGGGTTACGAAATGGCGCCGCAACTTACCAAGCCGCAACTCGCTTCACACCTCGCGTTTCACTGTGAAATACCGTTCATGCGCGACGAGTGGTTTACCATCATCGATCTTCACTGGGGACTGGCGCCTCGCAGCTTTGTCTTCGCACTCGAAACCGACGAAGTGATGTCGCGCCTGCAACCCGTGACGTTGGCTGGAACGACGATTGAGACTTTCTGCGACGAAGACATGGTGCTCTACCAGTCGATGCACGGAGCAAAACATCTGTGGCATCGTTTGGAATGGATCATCTCGCTGGCGGAGTTGGTGCGCGCGTCGACGAACATCGACTGGGACGTCGTGGTGCAACGAGCAGAGGACGCTCATGCAAAGAGGATCTTGGCGCTTGGCTTGCGCCTCGTCGAGGAGTTCTCTGATGTCGAGGTTGAAACACGGATTTTAAAATCAGTGGATCCCGAAGGCGTTATGAAACGCATGGCAACACTGATCAAGGACCAGATATTCACGCAATCGCACAACATTGAATCGAAGCAATCAAACCTTTACAACTTCAAAATCATGGACCGCAAACGCGACGCACTGGTCTCCGCGTTGCGCGCACTATTCGTACCCACCTTCCCCGACTGGGAAGCGCTCACGCTCCCGTCAAAGCTGCATCCTTTATATTACGCGTTTCGTCCCGTGCGTCTCTCGAAGACTTATCTGTGGTATTTTCTCATGCGTGGTCACCGTCGCTCCTGAGAAAACCATCAAGCCGCCTCTGAAGTGGGCCGGCGGCAAACGTTGGTTGGTTTCACATCTCGCGGCGATCTGGGAACGGCACGCAGACCGTAGATATGTCGAGCCATTTTGCGGCGGGTTGGCAGGAGCGCTTGGCTTGCAACCAAAGCGGGCCCTACTGAACGACGTCAATCCACATCTCATAAACTTCTACCGTCATCTTCAAAACGGCCTGACGTTGACCATCAGGATGGACTACAACGAAGAGCTCTTCTATAAGCAACGCGCGCGTTTCAACGAACTCAACAAAAACGGTGGCGCGATGAGCGCAGAGGCCGCGGAATTGTTTTATTACCTGAATCGCACGTGCTTCAACGGTCTTTGTCGTTTCAACAAGAGCGGCGATTTCAACGTGCCTTTCGGAACTTACACGACAGTGAACTACGACGCCGATTTCTCGCACTTCCCGGAAACGCTGCGCAACTGGACGTTCACCAATGTGGACGTCGAAAACGTGCCGCTGAAAAAGGGCGACTTCGTCTATGCCGATCCGCCCTACGACGTTGAATTCACGACTTACAGTTCCGGTGGGTTTTCCTGGGAAGACCAGCAGCGGGCAGCGCAGTTTCTCGCGCAGCACGATGGACCAGTCGTCATTTCAAATCAAGCGACACCGCGGATCGTCGGGTTGTATGAACGACTGGGGTTTAAGTTGAGTTATCTTCCTGGTCCCCGCAGGATCAGTTGCACGGGCGATCGCACGGCGGCTCGCGAAGTGTTGGCGGTGAGGGTCTGAGTTTGCCACATTCTCTGCGTACGTCGGCGGCCCTCTGCGATTCTACAGGTAAAAGAAGCGCAAAATCAGAGAACAAGAACGCGGAGGGCCGCTGGAGTACGCAAAGAGGTAAGACAAGACGTACCGGTGAAATAGGATGAGCCAGGCGTGGTTACCAGATTACATCTACACGGAGGGCCGGTTTCGCTCCGGCCTGGCACTTGTTGCCGATGGCGCCGGCAAGATTGTCGAATTGTCGGAAAATGCGCCCGGTGCGACGCGCCTCGCCGGACGCGCGATGTTACCGGGTTTGATTAACGCGCATTCGCACGCTTTTCAACGCATCATTCGTGGCCGCACTGAGTACCGCTCGCAAAATGCGACCGACAGCTTTTGGACGTGGCGTGAGCAGATGTACGCCGCCGCAACTCAACTTTCTCCGGACGAGATCTACAACGTCTCGCGCATAGCGTTTCTCGAGATGGCGAAGACCGGAATCACCGCGGTCGGCGAGTTTCACTACCTGCATCATTCACCTGACGGTTCCCCGTACTCCGATCGCAACCAGCTCGGGCACGAAGTGATTCGCGCGGCCAACGACGTCGGCATACGCATCGCACTGCTCCGTGTTGCGTACGCTCGCTCCGGGTTCAATACCGCGCCAAATCCACGGCAAGTTCGCTTCATTGAAAACTCACCAGACACTTACATCGCGCATTTGGACCTCCTCCTCAATTCGATCAACACAAAAGACGGAATGATTTGGGCCGGGGTCGCGCCGCACAGCGTTCGTGCGGTCCCGCTCGATTACCTGAAACAAATCATCGCATTCGCAAACGAACGAGAGCTTCCGGTTCACATGCACGTTGCTGAACAACCGGCGGAGGTTGACGCCTGCATCGAGGAATACGGCCGTTCGCCAGTAGCGCTGCTCGACACCGAAGGCTTATTAAGCGACAGGTTCACCGCTGTTCACGCGATTCACGTCACGCCAAAAGCTATCGCTGCGCTCGCTCGATCGGGAGCAGGTGTTTGCGCGTGCCCGACGACCGAACGAAACCTTGGCGACGGCGTCGTCCCGACGGATCTGTATTTCAAATCGAACGTGCCCGTCTCATTGGGCACTGACAGCCAGATCCAGATCGATCTACTCGAAGACGCGCGCGAATTGGAGTATCACATGCGTCTGAAAAAAATGGAGCGCAACGTGTTAGCTCCGGAAAACGAGACCGGTGCTTCCGCACTCGCAACAAAGTTATTCGAATGCGCAACGGTGAACGGAGCGAAAGCTATCGGGTTCGACGGCGGACAACTGGAAGCGGGCGCACCTGCAGACTTCTTCACGGTAGATCTGAACGATATTTCAATTGCGGGTGCGTCAACCGATGAACTCTTGGCTAACATCGTCTTTTCACTTTCGCGGACAGCGATTCGCGACGTAGTGGTCAACGGTAAGCAGCTGAAACTCACATGATTAAACAGACATTGGCAGACCTCGTGCGCATCAATTCAGTGTCGTCACGATCGAACGCGGAGATCGTTGAATACCTCGAGCACCGTTGCGCGGCCAGTGGTTTCGTCACAAAACGTTTACCGTACGACGACGAACACGGCATTGAGAAGATCAATCTAATCGCACTGGCGGGTGCGGAGTTTTCCGGAATACCGGACGTCGAACTCGCTTTAGTCGGCCACACGGATACCGTTCCTTATGATCCAAATTGGACGGAAGCCACTAACCTCACCGAACGCGACGGCAAACTCTACGGGCGCGGCTCGTGCGACACGAAAGGTTTCATCGCCGCTGCGTTCACGGCGGTCGAAGCGATTGATCGATCGCAACTCAATAAGCCTCTGGCGCTTATTTTCACTGCCGATGAAGAAATCGGATTGATCGGGGCCAAACAACTCGCGCAACAAAAACCACTGAAGCCGCGTTACAGCATCGTCGGCGAACCAACCTCGCTCAAACCAATTCGTGCTGGAAAGGGTTATTCGCTGGCCGAAGTCGTCGTGAAAGGACGCGAAGCCCATAGCGCTTACCCGGCCCTCGGCGCGTCTGCCATTTTTCGCGCCGCTCGGCTCGTGTCTCGCCTGGAGGTAATCGCGGATAACTTAAAACAACTCCTTCATCCAGCGTTCGATCCTCCGTTCACAACTTTGAACATCGGATTGATTCGTGGTGGCTCCGCCAAGAACGTCCTCGCCGGTGAATGTCGCTTCACCCTTGAATGGCGTCCTATTCCAACGCAACCTTCCTCGCACGTACTGAATCTAGTGAAAGCAGCGATTGCCGATGAACAGCGAAACGATCCCGACTTCGAGTGCGACGTCCATGCGACCCGCGCTGATTTCGGCTTTGAAACTGCTTCCGATTCGCCGTTGATCTCGCTGCTGGAACAGGCCACCCGGATCAACTCCGGAACGGTCGCGTTCGGCACGGAGGCAGCGCAGATGATGTCGCTGGGCAGCGAATCGGTCGTGATTGGACCGGGCGATATTCGCGAGGCCCATCGCACCGGCGAGTTCGTGCCGGTTGATGAGTTGGAACGGTGCGCAGAAGTTCTGAAACTTGCGATAATCCGCCTCTGTGGTTGACACTGCTTAGCAGAAAAGTGACTTTTGGGAGGATTCTTCTCTACGGTCCTCTGTGTCTGCTTTCTGTGCGTTTAACCGTCATTTCTACGCAAAAGCCCGCAAAGATACACCGAGGGTCGCAGAGAAGACCAATCAGAGATGCGACTTTTTGGTCAAAGCCGGTTGACACGGATAACACGAATTAACGTAAATAGGGGCGAAAGAAGGTTCCTCGGGATGTACCGCATTAATAAGTTCTTGTTCGCGCTCCTGGTGTCAGTGGTTTTCATCCTTCCGGTCGCGCCAATATCAGCTCAAACCGAAAAACCACTGACGAGCAAAGAGTTCGTGAATCTGCTCTATATGTTGCCGCGTACTCCGCAGAAGCGCGACGAGCTCATCGACGAGATTCGCCGCCGCGGAATCGGCTTCGAGCTAACAGACGGCATGCGTTCACTCGTAGCGACGAAGAGCGGCAACGACTCGATGTTGCGCCGCACGTTGGAAGAAGCGGACCGCCGGCGCGTAAATCCAATCGGTTCGGCACTGCCGTCGGAGACTGAAGGACGCGAACTGCTCGACCGCACGCGAAATGTAACGCTCGCCGCCGCGAACGCGATGCCTGACTTTCTAGTCAAGCAGATCATTAAGCGCTCATATGCGTTTGGTAACACAGGCACGTGGAAACAGCACGACAACATCACGCTTGCCGTTGGCTACCGCGCAAATGCCGGCGAGGAGTACAGGCTGCTGACGCTGAACGGAATGCCGGTGCCGGAGGAAGTGCGAAACAGTAACGACTATTCGAAATACGCGCCGGGTGCGACTTCCAGTGGCGTTGAGTATGTTTCGTCAGTCGCAAATCTCTTTAAACCTGAATCGCAGACGGAGTTTAAGATCGTCGACACGGATACGATCCAGAATAGACGAACGGTTGTTTACGAATACGTTGTCAAGAAAGAGTCTTCGACGCTTCAGTTGATTGCTGAAGGAGCGCGGACCTACGCTGGTTCGCGCGGCCGCGTCTGGATCGATCGTGAGTTGGATCGCGTTCTGCGGTTCGAGCAGATCGCAACCGAGATTCCCGGCGATTTCCCGATCGTCGGCGCCACCACGTTGATCGATTACGACTGGGTCTTGATCAATGAACGGAAATATCTGTTGCCGACGCATTCCGTTGTGCTGATCACGAGTCGTCAGGCGCAGTCGCTCGTTCAGGACCGCAACGACATTCGGTTCCGCAATTACCAGAAGTACGGCGCCGAGTTGAAAGTCATTGACGAGATCGACGAAGACGAACCCGCCGAGCCCGAACCTCCACCAAAACCCAAACCAGACAAGCCCTGATAATTTTCCATTGGTCATTTCTCATTTGTCATTTGATGAAGGGATTTTGTTGTTCTCTTCAATGGCAAATGAGAAATGTCAAATGACCAATGACCAATGACTAGTCTTATAGCGTAGACACAAGACGCTGAGAGTGTCTCCAGCAGGCTACAGTAATAAGCCTTGCAAATCCTCCAACCTGTTTAGTTACTGACCTCCAACCTTCCGCAAATTTTCGGTACACGCCTTGCACGACTCAGCCGTGAAAAGCAGGAGATGCCCAGTCATGAAGCCCCGTATTCTGATCGTCGACGACGATTCGACGATCACTCAACAACTCTTTTGGACGTTGTCTGAAACATACGATGTCGTCACCGCCAACGACCTGCCCACCGCAATGCGACGCGCGACTTTTTACAAACCGGACATTTGCATACTAGATCTGCAAATGCCACCGGACAAAGACATTTCCGCCGGAATGCGGTTGCTGGAGTTCCTCAAGGACCACTTGTCGCACTCCAAAGTCCTGATAATGAGTTCAAACAGCACCACCGAAATACAGAAATCCTGCATCGATGCGGGCGCCGATGGCTTCTTCGCCAAACCATTTGCGATCGAGGACATGCTTGCGAGTATTTGCAAATTGATGCCCGTGCATCGACTTGAACTGTTCGCGCAGATTCTTTGAAATTCGGACGCCTCCCACTATGCGTCCGTAAACACCAGAGATGAAGGCCCTCTTCATCGAAAGGTGTGCTCGAGAGGCCCCGGAAGTCGTATCCCACTACGATTGCCGGGGCTATTTTTCTTTATCTGTGTTCCGCTGAGGTACAATCCGGCATAGTGAGCGAAGCTAGCGACAAGGTACTTGGCATCACCCATCTCCCCGTGTTTCCGTTGCCGGTGGTTTTGTTTCCCGGTGTGCCTCTGCCGCTGCACATCTTCGAGCCGCGCTACCGGCAGATGCTCGACGACATCCGCGTAGGGAATAATCTCTTCTGTGTTGCTTATTTCGACCCGAGCACTACCGAACTCGAAGTGCCGCCGGCGGGCCATGTCGGTTGCGTCGCCGAGGTGACTGAAACGCAAACTTTTCCGGACGGGCGTTCAAACATTCTAACGCTCGGCGTGATTCGTTATCGCATCGAAAAGTATGACGAGCGCGGCGATCCATATCTCGTCGCTCGCGTCAATTACTTCGAAGACGACGAAGAGGATGAATCGTCGCTGGAGAATCCCGCCCGCGAAGTTGCCGATACGTTTACGCGGATCGCGCAAGCTGTTCGCACGCTCAACGACGAACGCAGCAATCTGCCGGACATCTCCGATACTGAACCGCAGCGCTTGTCGTTTCTGGTCGCTGCGGCAATGGAGATCGACGCCGAAGTGAAACAGGAACTGCTGGAACTAACTTCGACCTCCGCGCGGCTCGAACGCTTGCGCGGTATGTTGTCGCTTGCGGTAACGAGTTATGAGGAAAGAGCCCGCATGCACGAGCTCGCGAAACGCAACGGTCATAGCGGAAGAAAGATCGAGATCGAGTGAGCGAGCGCGTTAGCATCCGAGTGTTGTTTTTCGGCGCCGCTCGTGACGTCGTGGATACAAATCCGCTCGACATTTCGCTTGACGCACCCGCGACTGTCGCCAGCGCTTTTCGTTATCTCGTCGACAGGTTCGCGCAGCTTGAACGATTCGGGCGGTCGCTACTCTTCGCCGTGAACCAGGAATACGCCACACCAGAGACTCAATTAAATGAAAACGACGAACTGGCCGTCTTCCCGCCCGTCAGTGGGGGCGCAGAGTCGGCGGTTTGCGACTACGTTTGTCCACTCGATTTTTTTGAGCTGACGACCGAAGCGATCGACGTGGGCCAGGTGGCGCGGCGTGTGGTACCGCGAGAATGTGGTGCGACCGTTACGTTGGATGGTTACGCGCGCGAATGGACCGCCGGACGAAAGACGCTGTACCTGGTTTATGAAGCTTATGATGAGATGGCGTTGACGGAGATGCAGCGTTTGGGCCGGGAAGCGCACAAGCGTTTTGAGATAGCCCACGTTGGCATTGTGCACCGCAAGGGGCGGTTGGAGATCGGAGAGACGAGCGTGGTGATCGTGGCCAGCGCGCCTCATCGTCGCGCCGCGTTTGAAGCCTGCGAGTGGATCATTAAAGAGTTAAAGCGCACGGTGCCCATTTGGAAGAAGGA
>Ga0209486_10000109_pt1 | contig 40780 bp, 41 predicted proteins | sample NCCompost_FD_187518 | JGI IMG/M metagenome (GOLD analysis project Ga0209486, IMG submission 187518) | Agricultural soil microbial communities from Utah to study Nitrogen management - NC Compost (SPAdes) (version 2) | ecosystem: Environmental > Terrestrial > Soil > Agricultural land | place...
AAGGGTTCCTCGGCGGCGGCGGAAGATTGCGTGGCCGGCGCGCCTGACATATGTCGAAAATCATCGTCCTGATGGGTGCGCCTGGTGCCGGTAAAGGCACTCAGGCGCGCTTGCTTCAAGAGCGCTTGCATCTCCCGCAGATTTCGACGGGAGATATTTTTCGTTCGCTCAAAGGTGCGCAAACGCCGCTCGCGCAGGAAGTCAGGGAGATCATGGAACGGGGCCAACTTGTTCCCGACGAGTTGACCATCCAGCTTGTCAGAGAGCGCACTTCCAAAGACGACGCGCAAGAGGGTTACATTCTCGACGGTTTTCCCCGTACGCCCGCACAGGCGAAGAGTCTTGAGAAGCTCGCCGGTGAACAGGACAAACACATCGTCGCGATCCAGATCGAAGTTCCCTGCGATCTACTTGAAAAGCGGATGACGGGCAGGCGAAACTGTCCGGTGTGCAACGAGATTTACAACATCTATTTCAAGCCGCCGCGACACGACAACGTTTGCGACTTTCACCCCGAAGCGCAACTCGTGCATCGCGGTGACGACAATCTGGAAACCGTTCGCAAGAGACTTGCGACCTATGAGCAACAAACTCGTCCTTTGCTCGACTATTACGCGTCGAAGAACTTGCTTCGCGTCGTGGACGGCAATCGCAAACGTGAGAGCATCTATCAAGACATCGCGGCAGTCGTTAGAGACGAGGGAGAAGAAGTTTCGGCGGGTGTTACATGATTATCGGTAAATCAAAACGAGAACTTGAGAAGATGCGGGCGGCGGGCCAGCTCGTCGGCAAAGTCCTGCAAACTCTTCGCGACATGGTTGAGCCGGGTATTACCACGATGGAGCTGAATCGCGTGGCGGAGAAAATGATTCGCGACGCGGGCGCATTGCCGACCTTTTTGGGTTACAACGGATTTCCTTACTCGATCTGCGCTTCGGTCAACGAGCAGATCGTTCACGGGTTTCCTTCGGATTACAAGCTAAAGGACGGCGACATCTTTTCGATTGACTGCGGCGCGACCCTGGAGGGTTTCGTCGGCGACTCAGCGACTACGGTTCCGGTGGGCAAGGTGCATGAAGAGTGGCTCAAGTTGATCCGCGTCACTGAGGAGTGTCTCGATCGGGCGATCCAGCAGTGCCGGCCGGGGAACCATCTGGGCGATATCGGGTGGGCGGTCCAGGAACATGCCGAAGCACATGGTTATTCCGTCGTCCGGGACTATGTCGGGCATGGGATTGGCCGCCGGATGCACGAGGATCCGCAGATTCCGAATTACGGGCGTCCGGGTTTGGGGCCAAAAATCAAGGCGGGATACGTTTTTGCGATTGAGCCGATGGTGAATCTTGGGTCTCATTACACGAAACTCCTGTCGGACGGCTGGACGGTCGTGACGCTCGACGGTCAGCCGAGTGCGCATGTGGAGCACACCATTGCAATTACCGAAGAAGGCCCGGAAGTGCTGACATTGGTCTCGTCAGGCACCCCTCAGGCCGTATCCGTCTAATCCGTGTTTTCTCTAACCCGCACACGGATTTGTAAAACCGGCGGGGCCGATGGTATTATTCGCAGTTTGTCGGCTGCAGCGGATTTAAATCAACCAGAGAGGATATGGCGAAGGAAGAGGCGATAGAAGTCATGGCCAAAGTCCTGGAGACTTTGCCTAACGCTATGTTCCGGGTTGAATTAGAGGATAGTCAGCATCAGGTGTTGGCTCACATTTCAGGAAAGATGCGAAAACATTTCATTCGCATTCTTCCAGGTGATCGTGTTTTGGTGGAGCTTTCTCCTTACGATCTAAATCGCGGCCGAATTACATACCGCTATAAATAGACAGAGGTTACGTCGATGAAAGTCCGTGCGTCGGTCAAGAAGATGTGCGACAAGTGCAAAGTCATCCACCGCAAAGGCGTGGTGCGGGTGATTTGTGTAAATCCGAAACATAAACAGAGACAAGGATAATCGGGAAAGATGGCACGTGTAGCTGGAGTAGATCTACCGCCCAACAAGAGAGCCGAGGTTGGCCTCACTTACATCTATGGCATCGGCCGCTCGCGTTCGAGTTCGGTGTTGAAGGAAGCCGGCGTCAGTGTCGACACTCGCGTTCGCGATCTGAGTGAAGACGAGTTGAGCCGCATTCGCGCCATTCTCGAAGCGCAGGGCGAGATCGAAGGCGATCTGCGCAAGCGCGTCCAGATGGACATCAAGCGCCTGATGGATATCGGGTGCTATCGCGGTCTGCGGCATCGTCGTGCGCTTCCAGTGCGCGGACAACGCACGCACACCAACGCTCGTACGCGGAAAGGCCCACGTCGCGCAACGATCGCCAAGAAGAAGGCGCCCGGCAAGAAATAGAATCTTGTCCGTTGTCCGTTGTCAGTTGTCCGTGGTGACCACTGACCACTGACCACTGACCACTGACCACTGACTAGTAACGGAATTTATGGCAAAAGCAGGCGGAAAGAAAAAAGTCTTTCGTAAGAAAGAGAAGAAGAACGTTCCGAACGGTATCGTCCATATCGCGGCGTCGTTCAACAACACGATGATCTCGATCACCGATCTGGAAGGAAACCTGATCGCGCAATCATCGGCGGGCGCTCGTGGTTTTCGCGGTTCGCGCAAAGGCACTCCATTCGCCGCGCAACAAGCAGCTTACGAAGCGGCCAAGAAGGCCCACGAAGCCGGCATGCACCAGTGCGAAGTGAGAGTGAAAGGCCCGGGCGGCGGCCGTGAGTCGGCGATTCGAGCAATTGCCAATGCTGGTATCAGAGTCACGACGATTCGTGACACGACGCCGATTCCGCACAACGGTTGCAGACCGCCGAAGCGGCGTAGAGTTTAGTTAGTAAGTGAATAAACCCAAAGGATGAAGGATCGGCATCGCTGATCTGTAAACTTTTCCGTCTAACTTTAGACTGGAGGCAAATTAGTTGGCTAGGTATAGAAGTGCAGTGTGTCGCCTTTGCAGACGCGAAGGCGCAAAGCTCTTTTTGAAGGGCGATCGATGTTACAAACCCGCTTGCCCAATTGAGAAACGCGGAACGCAACCGCCCGGACAGCACGGCAACTCGCTGCGGCGCGGTAAAGCGCTCGTTGGCTACGGCCAACAGTTGCGCGAAAAGCAGAAGGTAAAGCGCATCTATTTCATCCTCGAAGGACAGTTTCGCAACTACTTCGAACGCGCTGCCCGCATGAAGGGCATTACCGGTGAAAACCTTCTGTTCCTGCTCGAGCGGCGACTGGATAACGCGGTCTATCGCGCCGGTTTTTCCACTTCGCGCCGGCAGGCTAGGCAACTCGTGAATCACGGTCACATTCAGGTGAATGACCGCAAAGTAGATATTCCCTCTTATCAAGTAAAGCCGGGCGACGCCATCAGTGTGCGAGAGGCGAGCAGAAAGAACCCTCACATTGAGGGTGCCTGGCAAACCGCGTCTGGCCGCGGACGTCCCTCGTGGATCTCGGCTGACGGCGGCGATATGTCGGCACGCATTTCGGGAACGCCGGTGCGCGACGACATTGATCGGATGATCAACGAGCAGCTAATCGTCGAACTTTATAGCAAGTAATTAACGCTGGCAGACCGCGGCGCACGTCGTCGTGGTCCGCCCAGTTTGCATTTTTCTGAGGACCTGGAAACGTTATGGCTATGGATCAAAATAATCTTTGGACGGGATTTCAAATGCCGCGGCGGCTTGCGGCAGATGCGGAGACGCTGACGGAACGTTACGGCCGGTTCTCGGCCCAACCATTCGAGCGCGGCTTTGGCACGACCGTCGGTAATTCGCTACGTCGCGCGCTTCTTTCCTCAATTGAAGGCGCCGCTATCACAGCAGTAAAGATCGAAGGCGTAGAACACGAGTTCTCGTCGATCAAAGGCGTGGTGGAAGATGCCACCGACGTTATTCTTAACCTCAAGCAAGTACCTTTTAAGCTACACAGCACCGAGGCGAAGACGCTCCGAATCAACAAGGAAGGCGCGGGGGAAGTCACCGCCGCCGACATCGAGGCTGACGCCGACGTTGAGATTCTCGATCCTTCAGTGCATATCGCGACTGTGAGCGACGCCGGATCGTTACGCATCGAGATGCGTCTCAAGCGCGGCCGTGGATACGTCTCCGCCGATCGCAACTTCGACGAAGACCTGTCGCTCGGTTACATCCCGATCGACTCGGTCCACACACCAGTCAAAAAGGTGAACTACAACGTCGAAGCTGCGCGTTTGGGCCAGAATACCGAATTCGACAAGCTGACGATCGAAGTTTGGACGGACGGCTCGGTTAAACCGGAAGATTCGATCGGTCTTGCGGCGAAGTTGATCAAGGACCACATGTCCATCTTTATCAACTTCGAGGAAGACACTGACGACTACGCTTACGCGAAGATGGAACGTCCGCCGTTGCCGCGTAACGATCAGTTGGATCGCTCGGTCGATGAGCTCGAACTGTCGGTTCGTTCTTACAACTGTCTGAAGAATGCCGACATTCGTACGATTCGCGATCTGGTACAGCGCACCGAGCGCGAGATGCTGGCGACCAAAAACTTCGGCAAGAAGTCGCTGAACGAGATCAAGGAGATCCTGAACGGCATGGGTCTCGACTTCGGCATGGAGTTTGACGAGCAGGGTAACCCGATTCCGGGCACGGGCGGCCGCGATGGCGCTGACCTGTCAGATTTCGAAGGTGAAGAGGACCAGTAAGGCGGCAGTATGCGACATCTAAAGGCACATCGAAAACTCGGTCGCACCAGCGAGCATCGCCACTCGATGCTGCGCAACCTGGCGACGTCCCTGATTAACTCTCGCGACGAGCGAATTACCACAACGCTGCCGAAAGCAAAAGAGCTGCGTCCGTTCGTCGAACGCGCCATCACGCTTTCGCGCCGCGCTCGTGCTTTCTCTGACGAAGGCTCCGACGTGCGTGCGTTGCACCTGCGACGTCAGGCGGCGGGCTTCTTTCATGCAGGTAACACTGCGATGAGTCCGGCGACCGGCAAGCGAGGTCAGTTAAAGCCGGCACGCACTGCCGGCGTGGCGGCACTCCGGCGTTTGTTTGATGAACTCGGAGAGCGTTACAAAGATCGTCGCGGCGGCTACACGCGCATTCTCAAGCTGGGCCATCGTGATGGTGACGATGCGGAGCTCGCGATCATCGAGCTGGTAGACAATCCGCGCGAGATCGCGGCTATTGAAGCCGAGAAGAAGCGGGCGAAAGCCGCAAGTGCGAAGAAGAAGGGATCGAAGAAAGCAGCCAAGAGCGAAACCACGGAAACCGCCGAGGAAACTGAAGAATAGGCCTGCTCCGTGGCCGGGCTGAGAAAACATGGCTGCACGCAAAGAACAGAACGAACCCGCAGCAAAAGCTTCCGTCAACATGGACGAGCTGCGCGAACTGATCGCCTTGCTGCGTGACAACGGGCTGGCGGAGCTGGAACTCGAACGCGAAGACTTCCGCGTGCGGCTCCGTCGGGAAGGCGGGAACGCGCCGAACGCCGTCGCTGATCGACCGGTGATTCCCGTTCCAGTTATCGATCCAGTCCTGCGTCCGCCTGATGGGTCAGCGCCACCGGCCCCCGAGACGAAGAAGGCAGACGAAGCTCAGGATCAGGACCTGCACATTATTGCGTCGCCGATCGTCGGCACGTTCTATCGTTCTCCGTCACCCAGCGCGGATCCGTTCGTGAAGATTGGCAGCAACGTCGAGTCTGACACCGTGGTGTGCATCATCGAAGCGATGAAACTCATGAACGAGATTCAAGCTGAGGCGGCTGGTGAAGTAGTGAAGGTTTATGTCGAGAACGGCCAGCCGGTCGAGTACGGTCAGCCGCTTTTCGGCATTCGTAGCTAAACGGAATAACTTTATTTGGGCACAAATGATTTTATTCATTTGTGCTTTTTTGTGAATGGCATTTAATCCGCGCAAGTTTAAGAAAATCCTGATCGCGAATCGCGGCGAGATCGCGTGTCGCATCATCTGGACCTGCAAGGAGATGGGCATCAAAACCGTCGCGGTCCATAGCGACGTCGATCGCGATTCGCTTCACGTGCGTTTCGCCGATGAAGCTGCCTGCATTGGACCAGCGCCGTCCGCGCAGAGTTATCTCAACATTCCGAGCATCATCAGCACCGCCGAGATCTTCAACGTCGACGCGATTCATCCGGGCTATGGCTTCCTTGCAGAGTCGGCTTACTTCGCCGAGATTTGCGAAGCGTGCAACGTCAAGTTTATTGGACCAAGCGCTAACGTAATTCGTTTGATGGGCGACAAGATCGAAGCGCGCCGCGTGATGAAAGAGGCGGGCTTGCCGGTCGTGCCGGGAAGTGAAGGCGCAATTACGTCCGAAGAAGAGGGACGACGGCTCGCGCGCGATATTGGTTACCCGTTGATGGTCAAAGCTTCCGCGGGTGGTGGCGGTCGCGGCATGCGCATCGTGCGTTCGGAACAGGAGCTTGGAAAAGCTCTGGAGACGGCGTCGACTGAAGCGGCTGCCGCATTCAATGACGGCAGTGTCTACATTGAGCGTTACATCGATCATCCGCGGCACATCGAGATCCAGGTGCTGGCTGACGAGTACGGCGAATGCATCCATCTCGGCGAACGGGAGTGTTCGATCCAGCGCCGGCACCAGAAATTGATGGAGGAAGCTCCGTCAACGGTGTTGACTCCGGAGTTGCGCAAGACCATGGGTGAAGCGGCGGTTAACGCGTGTAAGAAGCTCGGTTATTCAAGCGCCGGCACGGTCGAGTTCCTGCTGGATTCGCAGGGCAACTACTACTTCATGGAGATGAACACCCGCATCCAGGTGGAGCATCCCGTGACTGAGATGGTGACGCTAGCGGACATCGTGCGTAACCAGGTCCGGATCGCGGAAGGCGAGCCGCTCGGCTACACGCAGGACGATCTGATGATCGTCGGGCACGCCATAGAGTGCCGCATCAACGCGGAGAATCCGGAAACGTTCGCGCCGTCGCCGGGAACGATTACCGCGTTCAACCTGCCAGGCGGGCCAGGGGTTCGAGTGGATACGTTCGTCTATGCCGGCTACCGTGTCTCGCCGTTTTACGATTCGCTGATTGCGAAGGTAATTGTCCACGCGCGCACGCGAGACCTTGCAATAGCCCGCATGAAGCGAGCGTTGGACATGATGGTGATCGAGGGCATTAAGACCACTATCCCGTTGCACCAGAAGATTATGGACGACCCGAAGTTTCGGCGCGGCGAGATCGGAACTGACTTTATGGAGTACTTTCTGGCGCGTAACGGCAAAGTGGGCGTACAGCGCGCCTAACATCCGGATTGACCGGATGCGCGGTTGCCGAATTTGTTGGCGTTCCCTATAATATCCGACTTTTCTATGGCGATTTAGGGCGTCTGAGAGGTAAACGATAATGTCACATGGAATTGTAAGAGCCGGCGGTAAACAATACCTGGTCAAAGACGGCCAGACGATTCGAGTCCCCTCGATGGAAGCCGAAGCTGGTAGCTCGGTTGAGCTGGAAACATTGCTAACCACCGGAGACAAGAAGGTCTCGGCCACCGTAATCGCTCATGGCAAGGATCAGAAGATCGTCGTGTTCAAGAAGAAGCGGCGCAAACAGTACAAGCGCACCCGTGGCCATCGCCAGGGTTTTACGACCTTGAAGATCGATTCCATAGGTTAAGAGGGTTTTGATTTTTGTACTTAGTTCTTGGTGCTTTGTTCGCCTTCGGAACGGGCCACGTAACAGTTGACCGGTAAGACAGCGAGCAGAACAAGGTACAAGGCACAAAGAACCAAGAACGGAGTTCGTTATGGCACACAAAAAAGGCGTTGGCTCATCTCGAAACGGGCGCGACTCGCAGGCGCAACGGTTGGGATTGAAAAAATTCGGCGGCGAGCGCGTGCTCGGCGGCAACATCATCGCGCGCCAGCGCGGCACTAAGTGGAAACCCGGCAACAATGTTGGCCGAGGGAAAGATGACACGCTTTTCGCGTTAATCGATGGTGTCGTGAAGTTTGAAGACAAAGGCCGCTCCGGCAAGTTCATTAGCGTTTACCCCATGGAGCAAACTGCTGCTTAGAAAAGATCCGTAGCAAGATCGCGACGCCTGAGCAGCAGAGAATGCGCTATCGGGCGTCGTTTTCAATTTAGATGTTTATTGATCGCGCCAAGATCCACGTTCAAGGGGGAGACGGAGGTAACGGAGTTACTGCTTTCCGGCGCGAAAAGTTTGTACCGCGCGGTGGTCCATCAGGCGGTGATGGCGGACGCGGGGGCGACGTGGTCCTGGTGGCCGATGCGTCGCTCAACACGCTGCTGCACCTGCGCTACAACCCGCGTCACTTAGCCAATCGCGGGCTACACGGTGAAGGCTCAAATCGTTCAGGCCACACCGGTGAAGATTTGATTGTTCGAGTTCCGGTAGGAACGCAGATCTTTGACGCAGACACGAATGAGTTGTTGCACGACCTCAGTCACGATGGCGCCCGCTGGCTGGCAGCGCGCGGCGGTCGCGGCGGTTTTGGTAACGCGCGCTTTGCGACGTCGACCAATCGTGCGCCGCGTTACCATCAGAGCGGCAGCAAGGGCGAAGAGCGCGAGCTGCAACTTGAATTGAAGTTACTGGCGGACGTCGGCCTCGTCGGTTTTCCAAACGCCGGAAAGTCGACCTTCATCTCGACAGTGTCGGCCGCGCGTCCGAAGATCGCGGACTATCCGTTCACGACGCTGGAACCGCACCTTGGAGTCGTGGACATGGGCGACTTCCGCACATTTGTTGTCGCGGATGTGCCCGGTTTGATTGAAGGTGCGCATACGGGCGCCGGTTTGGGTGATCGCTTTCTGCGACACATCGAGCGTACGAAGTTGTTGCTTCATCTCGTCGACGTTTCCTCGCTGCCGCAACAGGAACCGGTCGTTGCTTACGAGACCGTAAATCGCGAACTTGCTTCGTATAACGAAGATCTGGCAGCGAGGCCGCAGTTTGTAGTGGCCACAAAGATCGATGCGCTTGATGATCCGCAACGGCTCAAGTCGCTGCGTGAAAGGGCTGAGAAAGAGGGGAAGCAGTTTTTTGCGATCTCGTCGGCGACTAATGACGGCGTTCGCGAACTGATAAATGCGGTGTCAGCGAAGCTCGACGAGTTGAATACCGCGAGTCGCAACGACACCGTCGAGTTGGCCTTGTAGAAGATGGATGCAAAGAAGCGGATCGCCTTGTATGGCGGCACATTCGATCCGGTCCATTCAGGTCATCTCGAGATCGCGCGCAAAGTTTCAGAGCTATTTGAGATTGAGAAAGTACTGTTTATCCCGGCACAGGTGGCGCCGCATAAAGTCGGGCGGCCTGTAACGGAGCCGATACATCGCTATGCAATGCTGGCGCTGGCGACGCAGGACGATCCGCGGTTGTCGATCTCGACGTTTGAACTCGAGGCTCCGGATCGGCGGTACACAGTCGATACGGTTGAGCATTTCCGAACGAAGTTCGCCGGCTCAGCCGAGCTATTTTTCATCATGGGCGCCGACTCATGGTCGGAAATAACAACGTGGCGCGAGTGGGAACGATTGTTGAAGATCATCAACCACATTGTCGTCACCCGGCCGGGCCACGAAGTTGACAAAACGTTGCCAGTGGCCGAAGCGCAAGTGTTCTTCACCGATGCGGTGATGAAAGACGTCTCCGCCACCAGCATTCGCAAGGCAGCCGCTGAAGGACGCGTTGCGGAGTTGGACCAACTGGTCCCGGAGCCGGTGGCTGAATACATTAGGAAGTACGAGCTTTACAGAGAGACGAATGAAACAGAACTCAACAGTTAAGGAACAATCACTCAACCCGCAACCCGCCGTGCGGTCCAAGCCTCAAGCCGAGACCTGCGAGACTGTTCTCGACGAGCGCATCTGCGCCGCGCTTCATGCTGCCGGCGAAAAGAAAGCGATCGAGCCGGTGGTCCTCGATCTGCGCGAGATCGCGAGTTTCACTGACTACTTCGTGATCGTCAGCGGCCAGAATGAGCGACAGGTGCAGGCGATTTCCGACGAGGTCTACGAGCAATTGAAGAAGTCGGGTGAGACGGCAGCGAGAGTCGAAGGTTATAAGACCGCCGAATGGATCCTGCTCGACTACGGCGACTTCGTCGTACACGTGTTTGAACAGAAGGCGCGGCAGTTTTACGACCTTGAAAGATTGTGGCGCGAATCAAAGCGCGTCGAGTTGCCTGCGGAGTTCCGCGACGATAATCCGCGTTCTTTGAGAACCGAATAGTGATTGAGATCTTTGCGCGCTCACCCGGAATGCGTGAGGCGATTAGTCTCGCGGAACGTGTGAGTCGCACTGATTCCAACGTTCTGATCACGGGAGAGTCGGGCAGCGGCAAGGATGTGATCGCGTCGTTCATTCATGCGAAGTCGATGCGGGCCGCGCGACCGTTCGTGAAGATCGATTGCGCGACGTTGCCGGGCGCGTTGCTTGAAGCCGAGCTCTTTGGTTACGAACGTGGAGCGTTTACGGGAGCTAACGAAGCCAAGCCCGGTCGTTTCGAAGCCGCCGGCAAAGGCACAGTCGTTCTCGACGAGATCGCGCATCTTTCGACGGATGCACAGGCGAAGTTACTGCGCGTGATCGAGGAACGTGAGTTTGAAAGGTTAGGCGGACGTAAGACGATCAAGCTTGACGCGCGGTTAATCGCGTTGACCAACGTCGATCTCGATGGCGCCGTCAGGTTGCGACGGTTTCGCGAAGATCTGTTTTACCGGTTGAACGTGATTCACATCACGGTGCCGCCTTTGCGTGAACGCAAGGAAGATCTTTCTAAGTTGATTCAGTACTTCGTGAAGCTGTACGCGACTAAGCACGGACGAAAAGTCGAACGAGTGGCGCCGCCGGCGTTGAAGCTGCTTCAGTCGTACGAGTATCCGGGTAACGCGCGCGAATTGTCGAACATCATCGAACGCGCTGTGATTGTCGCAATGGGGAAGTCGATTGAAGAAGAGGATTTGCCGTCAGGCGTGAGCGCAGCGGTAAATGCGCAGCGACAGAAGGAAGAGCCGTTAAGCCTTGCGCAGATGGAAGCGGCTTACATCGCGCAGATGCTGGCTGCCACGCGCGGAAACAAAACCGAGTGCGCGCGCATACTCGGCATCAGTCGTAAGAACCTTTACGAGAAGATTGCGCGCTACGAGCTGGTAACACGGATCCTTGCGAAGAACACGGATTCTTTTTGATTAGGAAGAAGTCAGTTGATGCGCTTCCGGATCATTTGGCCAGGGAAGACAAAAGATGCCCGGTTGCGCGCGTTAATTGAAGATTATTCCGGCCGGTTGTCCCATTTCGTCCGTTGCGAAGTAACGGAACTGAAGGAACTAGGCCGCGTTGATAAAACGGGCATCGATAAGGAAACCAAGCGCATCTCAGACGGACTCCGTCCCGGTGCGATAACCGTGCTGCTGGATCCGGAGGGTACGGAGTGGACGTCGCAACAACTGGCCGAGCAGGTTAGAAGTTGGGAGACGAACGGGATCAAGGAAGTGGCGTTTGTTGTTGGTGGACCGCACGGCGTCGCGCCTGAGTTGATAGCTAGAGTTGATAAGCGTTGGTCGCTTTCACGATTGACGCTGACGCACGAGCTGGCGCGAGTGCTGTTGCTAGAGCAGTTGTACCGGGCGTACACGATCATTCACGGTCTGCCGTACCAGAAGTAAATCTTTCCCGCGCTGAGCGCGGCACTATCAAGTAGGGTTTGGAGGATTAAAACGACGATGGATAAAAGGCGCACTAAGGTTTTCCGCGACAAATTATTGGGCCGTCGCGAGGGTCTGGTTGGGCAGGTCCAGGCGGCGGAGCTGTATAGTCGGGAACGCGACGCCGAAGCAACCCAGGATCCGGCCGACATGGCTGCGAATGCGTATACAAAAGAGTTGCTGGTGTCGATGTCTGACAACGATCGCCAGATGCTGAATCTGATTGATGAAGCACTCGAGCGGATCGAAACGTCTGGTTATGGCAAGTGTGTTCACTGCGGCGAGGCATTGCCGGAGAAGCGCCTTGATGCGGTGCCGTGGGCGCGACATTGCGTTCGTTGCCAGGATTTGCAGGAGCGCGGATTGCTCGGCGAAGACGACGACTAAAACGCACTACTGATTGAATTACATTTGCGGCCTCCTCGGATCTATCGAGGAGGCCGTTTTGGTTTACCGTTTGGGTAATAGCGTTCGGGTAATAGATCGCATGTACCTCACCGATGCCTTGCTCGCAGTTCTTTATCCGCAGTCGTGTCGAATCTGTGGCGGCAGCGTCGAGCGACGCCGGTTTGGCGTTGCTTGTGAACAGTGTTGGAAGAAAACACGGATCTGTGCAGACCGGTTTGCGATTGGATGGTATGAAGGCGCCCTACGTGAGACGGTTCTATTACTGAAACGTCAACCGTATCTGCCGCCGCATCTCGTTGCGTTGCTGGTGGAAGCAAGTAAGTCTTTCGCGGGCGTCACCCGGGTTGTTCCAGTGCCGTTGCACAAGGAGCGGTTGCGGTCGAGAGGGTTCAATCAGGCGGCAATCATCGGCCGTGAGATGTCGCGGGCGCTGGCGGTTCCCTTCGACGAGGTGAGCCTCGTACGTGTCACCTCCTCCGAAAAACACCGCACCGGCCTTGACGCGAAAGGCCGTCGGGACTCGGTGGCAAAGGCGTTTGTCGTGCGGCGTCCGAGGTTAATTGACGGCGAGGACGTCCTTTTGGTTGACGATGTTTTTACCACCGGCGCGACGGCCGAGGCGTGTCAGGAAGCCCTGCTCGGGGCTGGCGCAAATTGCGTGCTAATTTTCGCTCTGGCGAAGGCCAGACAGTAATCTTTTTGACACCCTCTTCAACGCTCGCGTAATATCAGCCGTACTATGAACGGCAGGGTTTTAGTCCTGAACACCTCTTTTGAGCCTATCAACGTGTGCACCGAGAGGCGCGCCGTGGTGATGATCTTTAAGGGGGTAGCTCGCGTGGAAGAGCACAATGGCCACATGCTTCACTCACAAAAACTGGCCATCCACGCGCCGTCCGTGATTCGCCTGACCGAGTACATTCACATTCCGTTTGAGCGCCGGTCGCTGTCCCGAAAAAATATACTCCTGCGCGACCACTCGACCTGCCAGTATTGCGGTAAGCAATACCCGCCTTCGGAGTTAACACTCGATCACGTCCAGCCGCGCTCGCGCGGAGGTGAGTCGGCATGGGATAATCTGGTTGCCTGCTGCAAGCGCTGCAATCATAAGAAAGGTAACCGCACCCCCGAAGAATCGGGTATGCACCTGCTGCGCAGGCCACGCGGGTTCTCGCTGCACGTCAATCGACAAATCATGCGATACCTTGGCAGGGCAGACGAGACCTGGCGGAAATACCTGTTTTACGAATCGAATCGAGAATAACTGGACCCACTTAGAAAGAGGACATTATGAGTGCAACAATGTTGGCGATCGCGGGGCTGGGACCCACGGAGCTTATAGTCATCGTGCTAGCTATCGTCTTGCTCTTCGGCGCGACCAAGCTGCCGCAGCTCGCAAAAGCGTTGGGCCAAAGCAAGCGCGCATTCAAGGAGGGGCTCGACGAGGGCGAACGAGAGCCGACGACCAAGGAGATTAAGGAGTAGTTTTTAGGTTCGAGTGTTGTACTTAGAACTTTGTATTTAGAGCTTTGTGCTTCGTTCCAAACAAAACACAAAGCACAAAGATCAAACGTCAGTGACTGTGAGCCTTTGCCCAACGACTAACGTCGCTTTCACCGAAAGCGCAAACTCTGCCTCATGCCTTTCTTCGTTAATCAAGCGAGAGATTTCGCGGGATAGATCTGCTCTCATATCTTCCCGCACGAGCGCGAGCCACGCGGGCATCAGAAACTCAGCCACCAACGGCGAATTCAAAAACTGTTCTCCCGAGTCGTAAGCAAATTCTTCGACACGTGTCCACGAGGTCACATCGCGCAGTCCCTCGTCTTCCGCCATCTGCTCCACTTCCGAAATCGTCGGTAACTCTGTGATCAAATGTTCGACGGCGACTTCGTGATCGGTCAGGCCGGTGTTGTGCAATGCCTCCCAGTAAATGGAAAAGAATTCACCAAAACTGGATGAAGTCGGAAGAGCCAGCGCGATCGTTGAGCCTGGACCAGCAACTCGGACCAGCTCGGCAAGCATCTTGCGCACGCGTTTAGTTGAGATCAGCGACGCGTTGCCAATAACGAGATCGAACTGGTTGTCCGGCAGTGCAAGTGAATCCAACCGGCTCTGACTGAATTGAATGTCCTCCCTGGTGGCGGTCGCTTTTGCCTGGGCCAGTTCGAGGCACTCGGCGTTCTCGTCAACGCACAACATCTCGAGCTTTTTGCCGGCGCGTTCCTGAAGCGCCATTGCGTGTCCGCCGGTTCCGGCCGCCGCGTACAGTGCTTTGCCTTCGTCAGGAACCTTGATGTGCTCGTCGATCAATTCCGCGAATCGTTCGCCCCAGTCGGGAGCGATGAATAAGTCTTGCAGGAACGCCAGTTCCTTATCCGATTTGTTACTGATCCTGTTCATCTGCGTGAAAATACTTCCTCCCTTTTAAACGATCCGGCAAGCATTCCATTTCTTCCTGCGCCTCCGGATCGCTGTGCACGTAGCGATAGTCTTTACCGTAACCAATCTGTTTCATCAGCGGGGTCACTGCGTTTCTGAGATGCAGCGGGACTGGTTCGCGCGATGTTGCCGCGGCGTCAGTCGCGGCTGCGAAGTAAGCAGATTTGATAGCGTTGGATTTCGGCGCCTGCGCCAGGTAGATCACAGCCTGCGACAGCGGGAACAGTCCTTCCGGAAGTCCGATGAGCTGCACGATGTCGCTGGCGGCCGCGGCTTGGACCATCGCCTGCGGATCTGCGAGTCCGATGTCTTCCGAGGCGAGTATGCACAGCCGGCGCGCGATGTAGATTGGATCGGCGCCGCCTTCGATCATGCGTGCAAGCCAATAGAGCGACGCGTCGACGTCTGAGTTGCGCAACGATTTTATGAGAGCGGAGACCAGGTTGTAATGTTCTTCGCCGCCTTTGTCGTAGGCGTAATGCGCCCGGCCGAGTGCTTCGATAACCGTTTGCTCGGTTATGGTTCGAGTGCCGTCGTCGTCGGGACTGGTTGATTCAACTGCGGCGTCGAGCGCGGTGAGTGCGACGCGGGCATCGCCGCCTGCTGAATGTGCGATTCGTCCGACTAGTGCTTCTGAAATAGACGGGTTGTAACTCGCTAGACCACGATCGGCGTCGTCCAGTGCGCGTTGCAACACGATCTTGATCTCGTCTTCCGCCAGTTGATTCAGCACGAGCACGCGGCAACGCGATAAGAGCGCGCTGGTTACTTCGAATGACGGATTTTCGGTGGTGGCGCCGATGAGTGTAACGGTGCCGTTTTCGACCGCATGCAACAACGCGTCCTGCTGAGCTTTGTTGAAACGATGGATTTCGTCGATGAAGAGTACGGTGCGTTTGCCGTAACTCACTTCGGCCTTTGCTTGTTGGATGGCGTCGCGCAGATCCTTAACGCCCGAGAAAACGGCCGACAGAGCAATAAAGCGGAGGCCGCTATTCTCCGCGAGCAGACGCGCGAGTGTTGTCTTACCGGTTCCCGGTGCGCCCCACAGGATCAGCGAAGGCAGACCGGCGCCTCGTTCGACTAGTCTTCGCAGGATGCGTCCTTCGCCGACGAGGTGTTCCTGCCCGACAAATTCCGCCAACGAGCGTGGGCGCATTCGTTCGGCGAGTGGTGCGCCGTCGAGTGGGACGACCTCGGGCGCTTCGTCACCGAACAGACTCCTTGTAGAATTCCAGCGGTCCATGGCCTCCAAAAGGAGGTATAATTATCGCCGAAACGAATTAAAGACGCGACCAGCCGGAAACACCGATTTTATGGGCGAAATATGCAGGATCTTCAAGGGAACGCATTTGGCGGAATGTGCGTATACTTGGCGTGCGTGAGAGCCCTGTAAGCGTGATTGGAGAGTAGACGATGAAAGACGCAAAAGACGTTATGAGGATTGTGGGAATGATCCTCCTGGGAGTGTTCGTTTTCGCAGTGGGCATGCCGATAGTTCTGACCGTGGCGGGGATAGCCACAGGCATCATTTCATTTCTGATTGGACTAGCGGTGCTGTTGATCAAGGTGGCGGTTGTTCTGGCAATTGGTTATTTGATCCTCGTCGGTATTCGCGCCTTGCTGCGTTAGGTTTTGCTGCCACGTTAGGTGTTAGTACGAACGGGCAATCGGGAGTTCACGCTCCTTCTTCCGATTGCCCGTTTTCGCATCCCGCGACCTCCCAACTGTTGATATTTAGGGTTGACCCTCAACGTTCGCCTGTGCGATTATCGCCCCGTTTTCACCTCACTTGGAAGGAAGAAGTTAAATGACGCCAGAACAACGACTCGATCGCGCAGAACGCATGCTGACCCTCTTTGTTAAGGCCGGGCGCCGGAGCCGAAGCGCGTGGCGTAAAGAATCGCGCTGGCAAGAAGACAAGATCAACATCCTCATCAACGCTCAGATTGCCACGGAAGACCAGCTCAAGAGAACCGACGAGCAGATCCAATCTTTGATTGCCAGTCAAGCCAAGACTGATGAATCAGTTAATCGGTTGGCTGCGAGTCAGGCCAAAACTGATGAGGCTCTTCGCCGCTTTATCGACAGCCTTCGTAAAGATCGAAACGGGAACTCAGATTGATTGAGCTTAACCAGGAGCCAAACGCAATGTCGGATCGTACACCAATGGATCGGTACCTCGACCGGGTATTACGGTGTCTTGAAGCAGAAGAAAAGGCTGTCAAGGAACGACGAAGATATTGGCGTAGCTGAGGTGGCCTCGAGGCGGAGGCGAAAGCCTGGTACGAGGCTACCCGTAAGCGCATCGAGGAAAAAAGGTGTCGCGAGGCTGATGCCTCCGGAGACGAGCCTAAACATTAAAACGAAAATGGACTACATCGCCTTCCTGCATGATGTAGTCTTTGCCTTCCAGTCGTAGCAATCCTTTGTCACGGGCGGTGGCGTAGGAGCCGGCGGCGAGGAGGTCGTCGTAGGGGATGACTTCCGCACGGATGAAGCCGCGCTCGATGTCGGAATGGATCGTGCCGGCGGCGGTTTGGGCGCGTGTCCCCTGCGGGATTGTCCAGGCGCGAACTTCCTTTTCGCCGGCGGTGAGAAACGACATCAACCCAAGCAGGTGATAGGCGCTCTTAATCAGCTGGTCGACGCCGCTCGTCGAGACCTTCAGACTTTTCAAATAGTCGAGCCGTTCTTCGGGTGGTAGCGCAACAAGCTCAGCCTCGAGTTGAGCACAGATGACGACACACTCTGCCGCTTCTCGCTCAGCGATCTCGCGCACAGCAGCAACAAGCTTGTTCCCCTCCAGATTCACGAGCGACGCTTCGTCGACATTCGCAGCGTAGATTGTCGGCTTCGTAGTTAACAAGAAGAAGTTGCGCGCAACAGCACGTTCATCTGCTGTCAGTTCAACAGTCCGCGCCGATCGCCCTTTCTCCAGCGCCGGTTGAATCTTGTCCAGCACTTCCAACTCCGCGCGCGCGACCTTGTCTCCACCCTTCAAATTCTTTTGCGCCTTCTCACGCCGTCGTTCGACTGTCGCCAGATCCGCTAACGCAAGTTCAATCTGAATCGTCTCAATGTCGCGCACCGGATCAACCGATCCCTCCACGTGAATCACACTCTCGTCTTCAAAACAACGGACCACCTGGACCACCGTATCCGTCTCACGAATATTCGCCAGAAACTGGTTGCCCAAGCCTTCCCCCTTCGACGCCCCCCGCACCAATCCCGCAATATCAAGAAACTCTACAGTCGCGGGCACGATCACGTCTGTTTTCACCAGACGCGCCAACGGTTCGAGCCGTTCATCAGGAACGGAAACCACGCCAACATTCGGTTCGATTGTCGCGAAAGGATAGTTCGCTGCCAGTGCAGCCGTCTGCGCCGTGAGCGCGTTGAAGAGGGTCGATTTGCCCACGTTGGGCAGACCCACAATGCCTGCTCGTAACATTATTTGCCTCTCACGAAAGCTAACCTATCTTGCTGGAGTTGTCGATCCCGGTATAATTCCCACTCCGAATAATGATTGCCTCTTTTGCACTGGCCTTACTGGTTACCTTCAGCGGTACCCTTGCAACTTACCTCTACGATGAAAATGCATCGTTAGGCGCGCGCCTATGCGCGGGAGCGTGTCTCGGACTGACGGTGTTTAGCCTGCTCGGATTCCTCGTTGCGTCCGTCGTCGGACTGACCGGCGCCGCGATCATCATCAGCACAGCGATCACTTGCAGCCCGTTGGCTCTCCTGATCGATCCCGCTACCACGAAACGTTTGAAACACGATCTCGAGGCGGCGACCACGTTCGCCCGGCACGTGTTTCTCCGACCAGAGAGAGAAACGATTTGCTACTTCCTTTTTTATGCGGCAACGATCTTCATTCTGTGGAAGGTATTCAGCCGCGCGGTCATTGAAGAAGCCGGGGGCATCAGCACGGGGCTGCTAAACAACTTCGGCGATCTGCCATTCCACCTCAGCGTCATTACCAGTTTCGCTTACGGAAATAACTACCCACCCGAAGATCCGACGTACGCTGGTGTCAGCTTTACTTACCCATTTCTCTCTGACTTTGCCTCCGCGATCTTCGTACGCTGCGGCGCGAGTCTGCGCGAAGCGACCTTCGTCGTAAGTTTCATACTGGCAGTAGCATTCGTTGGTTTGCTGCACCGCTGGGCGCTGGTGATGTTGCGCGACAAACTTGCGGCGATCATCACACCATTGATTGTGCTGTTGAATGGAGGCTTCGGCTGGTACCTGTTATTTGAAAAGGCGGCAACTGGAGAGGGTGGTCTGTGGGGCGTATTAATGGACCTCCCACCGTCATTCACGGTAATTCCCGAGACGACCTGGCGTTGGGGCAACGCGATCTCCGCGCTCCTGGTTCCGCAGCGTGGATTTCTAATGGGACTGCCGCTCGCCGTCATCGCGTTTACGCAATGGTGGCTCGCACTCGAAAAAGATAGCGACGCGCCAAAGCGTGAAGCCGAAGCAAAGAAGACAAAACTACGCCGGCCAATGCCTGTACCTGAACCGTTTGACTCGCGTTTTCCTCTGCGCACGCGACGCATGATCGCCGCAGGAGTTGCGGCGGGCCTGCTGCCGCTGGTCCATGCTCACAGCTTCATCGTTGTGATGGGTATGGCAGCATGCCTGGCACTGATCCATATCCGCTGGCGCGAATGGTTTACTTTCTTCGCCGTTGCGTCGGCGATCGCGATTCCGCAGCTACTCTGGTCCACACTGAACAGCGCTGTCGACGCGAGTACGTTCTTCGCGTTCGAGTTGGGTTGGGACCGCGGCCGGGAAAACCCTGTCGTGTTCTGGCTGATGAACACCGGGTTGTTCATTCCATTGATCGTGGCGGCAATACTGCTGAAGACGAACGGCTATCTCGTTGGAAAACGAATGCTGCTGTTCTATTTGCCGTTTACGCTCTGCTTCATTGTCCCAAATTTTCTTAAGATGGCGCCGTGGATCTGGGACAACATCAAAGTCCTTTATTACTGGTGGCTCGCGTCGGCGCCCGTGGTCGCACTGTTGCTGGCGTGGCTTTGGCGCCGCGGAAGATTCCTGCGCGCGGCTTCGGTGTTGCTCTTTGTCGTTGTAACTCTTGCCGGAGCGCTCGACGTCGTGGGAATCGCATTTCGCGACGTTAAGTACGGCATCTTTGACGCTGCGGGTGTGCGATTCGCGGAGCGAGTAAAGCAAATAACTCAGCCACGGTCGTTGATAATTCATGCGCCGGTGCACAACACGCCAGTTTTTCTCACGGGTCGACGGTCGCTCATGGGTTATCCCGGGCACATCTGGACTCACGGACTCGAATTCGTGCAACGTGAGGGCGAGATCAAGCGAATCTATCTCGGCTCGCCTGACGCACTACAGCTACTCAACAATTACGGCGTCGATTATGCTGTGATTGGACCACTGGAGCGCATCGTGACTCCGCCGAACGAAGAGTTCTTTTCGCGCTTCGAGAAGGTAGAACAGGTTGGCGAATACAGCCTCTACAAGATTAGGTAAGAAAAAAGCGAGGAAGCAGCAAGCTGCGGTTGCAAACAAGCCCGCCGCATCCGCGCCTTCCGCAGCTGTTTCCTCCGATATTCCTGAACGCGTTTGGCAGATCAGTGTGATTGCGATCCTGCTCATCGCGGCGGTCCTCAGGTTCTACGATCTCAATCTCGTCCCGTTGCATCACGACGAAGGCGTTAATGGAAACTTCCTGGTGAAGCTCGTGCGCGAGGGCGCGTACAAATACGATCCGGAAAACTATCACGGCCCAACCCTTTATTACTTCGCAGCGCTGATCCCGTGGGTCACGCGACTGCTGTTTGGCGTCGCTGCACGCGATCACTACGGACTGACGACGATCACAATCCGTTTCGTCCCGGCTCTGTTTGGTCTCGCGACTATCGGTCTCGTATTCCTGCTGCGTCGCCGGCTGGGAACGGTCGCGACGTTGTCAGCAGCGTTGCTGTTGGCCGTTTCTCCCGGTGCGGTTTATTTGTCGCGTTACTTCATTCACGAGACGCAGTTTGCTTTCTTTACCCTCGGCATCGTCGTCGCGGGTCTTCGTTTCTACGATACGCGCAATCCGACCTGGTTAGTGCTGGCGAGTGCGTCGGCGGCGCTGCTGTTTGCGACGAAGGAAACCGCGATGATCTCGATGGGCGTGCTGCTGATCGCCTTCGGGTTGACACACATCTATCGTCACTTTTTTGGCAAAGCACTTCTGCAACCGTCCGGCAAAAGTCGCAGATATGGTGCGCCCGAAAGTGCGTTCCGAACGTTCCTCGAGGAGTTTGGGAGAACGAACCTCCTGATCTCAGCCGCGATTGCGATCGCAGTTTTTCTGTTTCTCAACATTCTGTTTTACTCGTCGTTTTTTAAGAACGCGCAGGGAATTACCGACGCACTAAAGACGTTTCAGATTTGGACCAAGACCGGGCAAACGGCTCACGTGCATCCGCTGTTAACGTATTTTTTGTGGTTGTTTCGCCAGGAGTCGCCGTTGCTGTTGCTTGGGGTCATTGGCGCGTTCGTGATTGTGTTGAAACCGAAGAATACCCTCGCGCTGTTTTCCGCGCTTTGGGCGTTTGGGCTGATTGCGGCGTATTCGTTGATTCCCTATAAGACGCCCTGGCTGGTCTTAAACTTCATCCCACCGCTCGCGTTGATCGCCGGCTACGTGATCCAGCAGATCTGGGAATTCGAGCGTCCTCAGTTTCGAATTGTCGCGATGGTGTTGTTCCTCGCCGTCGGTGTGAGCACGTTTCAGAGCATCGATCTGAACTTCATTAACTACGACAACGATCATACTTATTACGTCTATGTTTACGCGCATACGCGGCGGGGGATGTTGGACCTGGTAAGAAACATCGAGCAGATCGCGAAGGAAAGAGACGGCGAGCAAACCGGAATCACGATTGTCAGCCCAGACTACTGGCCACTACCGTGGTATCTGCGCGATTACAAGCGCACGGCTTATTTCGCACAGATGGCCCCGTCGACCGAGCCCCTCATCATTGCGAAGGACATCCAAAGGGCCGAGATGGAGGCGAATTTCGGGGAACTCTATCGCCAGGTCCCCTCGAACGATTCGGACGGCGCCTTCGAGTTGCGCCCCGGCGTCCGGTTGCTCCTGTACGTCCGTCGAAACCGTCTCTAAGACCGGAGCAACTCCCGTCTTAAGCACTCGCAACTAACCTTGCTTCTCACTTCAATAACGACAGCGCACTTCATGTTGTGGTTGACATTCTAAGCGTGTCGCACTTATAGTGGCTCACCCGTCGTACGCTCTTCGGAACCTCGCGCTCGAGGTCCCGAGCTGGCCCGAAACAGAGCTGCTTACACCTAATGTTCAAACTGCAACGCCTGGAAATCACTGGGTTCAAATCCTTCGCCGATTACACTGAAATAGTCTTCACAGGGGACGGAATCACCGCCATCGTCGGTCCTAACGGCTGCGGTAAGAGCAACGTCGCGGACGCGATTGCGTGGGTCCTCGGCGAGCAGCGCGTTAAGCACCTGCGCGGCGGCGAGATGAAAGACGTCATCTTCCAGGGCTCTCGTAATCGTCCTCCCAGCGGCATGTCGGAAGTCGTCATGCACCTGGTCCGAGACGAAGTCGATACACCCGAGCCTGATATTGAAGATATCGATTCGACGTTGGAGAAGATCGACGATCGCCTCGTGAACATCGATCCTGTCCTGGCGCAAGAACTCGCGCCGGAACCAGAAGCTACTGCACGATCGGAAAGCACTGATGCTGCGCCGGCTGCGGCTGCCGCTCCAAAGACGCCGCACAAACGACACTGGCGCCGCCGAAATCTGGCCCTCGAATTCGCACCGGGTGAAGCGGTCTCCGTCACGCGCCGGCTTTATCGCTCCGGCGAGAGCGAGTACCTTTTGAACGACAGAATCTGTCGTCTGCGTGACATTCAGGATCTCTTCTCCGGCACCGGACTCTCCGGTGGTCACTACGCCATCATCGAACAGGGACGCATCGGTCAGATTCTTTCGGCCAAGCCGATGGACCGTCGCACGATCATCGAGGAGGCAGCAGGAATTACGAAGTTTCGCGTGCGACAGCGGGCGACCGAAGCGCGGCTCGATAATGCCCGCTCCAATCTCTCGCGCATTTCGGACATCGTCGCCGAGATCGATCGCCAGGTGAACAGCCTGCGCCGTCAGGCCGCGAAGGCGCGCCGTTATGGTGTGCTGCGCGAAGAACTGCGCGAGTTGCTGCGACATGTGTACGTCGCGGAAGATCGCAAGCTCGCCGCCGTACTTGAAGACACGGATTCGAAACTCGCCGAAGTCACCGAACTCGAACTTGCCCTCGCGGGCGATCTCACGAAACGTGAGGAAGCAGCCCGAGCGGCAACGCAGGAAGCTCGAAACCTCGAAGATGAATTAGCCACCGTGCGCGCCGCGGCTGCTGAAGCCGTGCTACAACGCGATCGCCAGGCGCGCGAGTGCGTCTATCAACAGGAACAATTGAGCGAGATCGAAAAGCGGCGCGGTGAAGTGACTGGTGAGATTGAAGCTTTGACGTCGCGCCTCGTGTTGATAGAAGCCGAATGTTTGCGGCTGCAACAGGAAGACGCGCGGTTGCGTGAGGAGTCTGACCGCAGCGCCTCAGAACTGCGAACTGCTGAAGAGTCCTACGCCGGGAAACTCGCCGGAGCAACGGCAGCCGAATCCGAAATCGAAAACGCCCGCGCCGAACTGCTTTCGCAAACCGCGATCGCGGAACGCGTCCGCGAGATTGCACGTCAACTCGAAAGCACGCTTGAGCGCCTCGGGCAACAAGCTGAAGGTCTAGCCCGCGAAGGTGATCGTGCCGCGAGCCAACACGCGGAACGAAAGCTCGAAGCTGAGGCGCTCGCACGCGAACTTGGCGACGCTCGCGCGCGCGTGACGCGTCTCCAGGTCGAACGCGAAACAGCGGTCGAGGCCGTGGTTCGTGGGCACGAAGCCGTCAGCGACACGGAAGCCCAACTGACACACGTGCGCGACGAACACTCGCGCGCCAGTCACCGGCTCGAAAGTCTGAGAGAGTTGGACCACCGGCGTGCTTATTACTCGCCCGCGGTGCAACTGGTTTTCTCTTCTGACGACACACCACGTAATTTTCATTTCATCGGCACACTCGCAGACGCATTGAATGTCGACGCGAAGTGGGAACGAGCGGTGGAAGGTGTGCTCGGTTCGTCATTGCAATCGATCGTGGTTCCGACGCCTGACGATGCGGTGCGGGCGGCGCAATGGTTGAGAGAGAACAACGGTGGCCGAGCGAGTTTTCTCGTCGCCGGTCTTCACGGTGGTAGTGATGAAGCCGAAGCGGTTCTAACAACTACTCTCGCTTGCCGTCTAGAAGAGCGGCCTGCACTGGCGAACGGCCAAACGGAACACTTCCGCGAAGATCTTCGCATCTCCGATCTGCTCGGCGCGCCACAGCAACTCGTAACGGTCCTGAAGCGGACGATGCCGCAAAGGATGAACGCGAGACTCGCGGCCAATCTCGACGATGCAATGCTCCAGTCGATCGCCACCGGTGAGACGTACGTTACATTGAACGGCGATTGGATCTCGAGCGGACAGTTTGTTAGCGCCGGCCACGCACGCGATCTCGAGGAAGGGGCGGGACTGCTCGCGTTCAAACGGGAATTGCGTGAACTGGAAATGCGTGCTCACGCGCTGGCGGTGGAAGTTGATCTAGCGGCTACGGCTGCGCGAGAAGCACGTTCACGACTCGTCGGCCTGGAAGACTCCGTCGTCATTCTGAACGAAGCCATCGGTCGCGAAGAGCGCGAAGCGATGCAGCAGCAACTGACCGTTAGCGGCCTCGAACAGGAAGTTGAACGAGCCGAGCGTCACATGCGCGTGGTGGGCCAGGATTCGCTGCGCGTCGAAGAGGAACGGATCGAAATCGAGCAACGACGAGCGAACGCCTTGGCCGAAGCAGAAACCGCGGAAGCCGCGCGCGAAGCAGCCGCTGACAACGTGATTCGCGCCTCAGCATTGTTGACCAACCTGCGTCGCGAAGCAGAACTCGAAAGCGAATCGCTGGCGGGTCAACGTGCGAGCGCCGCCGCTGCCGCGGAACGACGTCGCAGCACAACCGCCGAACTTCGACGCATCGAAGGCGAGCTAGCCGACTTCGCAGCCCGCGTGCAACGTTATCGCATGGACCTCGCGGAAATGGACGGCCGCGCCGAAGAACTAAAAGTTTCCATCTCGGATCTCGAGTTCAAAGCGAGCACCGTCGAAAGCGATCGCGCTCGCGAAGAAGAGCAAATCAACGACCTTTCCGACCGTTTGCAGCAAGCTCGGCGTCAGGCTGACGAATGCTCGACCGAACTATCAGAGCTGAACCGCCAGGCAGCGGAAGTTCGCGATTCACGCGCGGGCCTCGAAGTGCAACGCGCTGAAGCGCATGCGCGGCAAACATTCGTTCACGAAAATTGTCAGACCGAGTTGGGCCAGTCGCTCGAAGATCTCGCACGCGAACTCACCCTCGCCGACGAATTCGATCTCGACACGAGTCACAAGCGAGTCGAAGAACTGCGCACGCGGCTCGATGGTTTTGGCGGCGTCAACATGATGGCGCTCGAAGAACTCGCGGAAGCGGAAGAACGGTTGTTGTTCCTCACCGTCCAACGGCAGGACATCATCGAAGGCATCTCCGCAACCGAAGAAGCGCTGCGCGAGATCAAACGTCGCTCACGCGAACGTTTCCGTCACGCGTTCGAACAGATCAACAAGAACTTCAGCGTCCTGTTCCAGGAACTGTTCGGTGGCGGGCGTGGCGAGATGAGCCTGATCGATGCCGACGATGTTTTGGAGTCGGGCATCGACGTGGTGGCACAACCGCCCGGCAAACGCTTGCAGAACGTGCTTTTACTTTCGGGTGGCGAGAAGGCGATGGCCGCCCTCGCGCTCGTGCTGGGCATTTTTCACTATCGCCCCGCGCCGTTCTGTCTGCTCGATGAAGTCGACGCGCCACTTGACGAAGCGAACGTAGGACGCTTTACTGATAAGGTCCTTCAGATGGCCGCCGACACGCAGTTTATTGTGATCACGCACAATAAGCGGACGATGGAGATGGCGCGCGCGCTTTACGGCGTAACGATGGAGGAGGTAGGCGTTTCGAAGTTAGTGTCGGTCAAATTTGAGTGAATAAACGAAAATCAATTACGCAAGGCCTCCCCGCCGCGCTCCTGATTTTGGGCGCGGCGATTTTTACTTACGCGCAAAATCCAGGACCGACGAAGCACAATACGCGTCCGACGCAAACGGCAACGACTCCCGGTGCGGTGCCGGAAAACAAGGGCGAGCCCGTCAAATACACGTATGAGTTTTCGCAGCCGAAGTTCGTCATCAAACACATCGTGCTGGAACACGATGCGAACGGGCGTGGCACCGTTAAGTTCGAACGCCTGAACGAAGACACCCCAATCGTCGAACCGCTCGCGCTTTCATCCGCGGCGCTAGCGCGCATCAATGCCGCATGGCAGGGTCTTCAGTTTTTAGATTCCAACACGAACTATCAAGCCGATAAGCAGTTTCCGCATCTCGGCACGATGCGCATTGGCATGGAGCAGGGAACTCGAAAACGTGTCGCGGAGTTTAATTGGACCAACAACAGTAACGCGGAAATTCTGATCAACGAGTATCGCCGCGCCGCCGATCAGGCCATCCTCATTTTCGACATATCGGTCTCGCGCGAGAACCAGCCGTTGAATGCGCCGAAGTTGATGGAAGTGATGGAGTCGCTGATAAAGCGCAACGGTCTCTCCGATCCGGAACAGTTGCTGCCTTTGCTAAAGGAACTCAGCACCGAAGAACGCATTCCCTTGATCGCGCGCAACCACGCGCTGCGGATCATAAAAAAGATCCGTGGCAAATGAAGCCTCTCAAAGTCCTGCCGCAATAGCCCGAACACAGGCGGACGACGGCGCTCAACTAACGCATCCGGATGTTCTCGAGGCGGACGTTCGCTGGCGTTTGGAAAGACTGTTCACCGCGGAAGAACTGAATTTCGAGACTCCGGCGGCGGCGGTCGACTGGATGAATAATCTGAGTCGTCGCCCGGATCACGAACGACTCCGTCCGGCCGTGCTGAGTCTCAAGCGCGAGCTTGAAGCGGTATTAGCCAGTAAGCGGAGCACTCAAAAGGACCGCCACCTCGCCCGGGAAGTCAGCCAGTGGCTGACGGTCTGGCTGCAAAATCCGGCGATTTTCGACGATTGGTTCGAACTGCGTCGAAATACCGGCGAGTTCATTCAGTTATTCGGGTCGTAAAGCGTTTCCCCGCCCACATTTTGGAACTTTTATCGTATGCCCAGCGAATACCCATGTCTGTCAATCGCATTTGGGCGCATGAATCTGAAAAGCGAACCTGGTGATAGCGAACTGCTGCGGTCAATGCTGGCCGGAGATGAGGAGGCGCTCGCGCTTCTATATCGCCGGCGGCAGGGAAGCGTCTACCGGTTCGCGTTGCAGATGAGCGGCTCGAAACCGATTGCGGAAGACGTCACGCAGGAAGTGTTTCTGTTCCTGATGCGCGAAGGGCATGTATTCGATCCGGCGCGAGGGACGCTGAATGCATTTCTGCTGGGTGTGGCGCGAAATCATGTGTTGCGCCGGATGCGCGTTGACCATTTCTTAACTCCGATCGGCGACGAGGACGATACGGAGGTGAGTGTCGCGGTACTGGAAACGGCCTTGCGTCCAATCGAGGATCTGGCGCGGGCGGAGACGGTCGAGTTAGTCCGCAAAGCCGTGCTCAGTCTGCCGGCGAAGTATCGTGAAGTGGTTGTGTTATGCGAACTCCAGGATGTGAGTTATGGAGAAGCGGCCGAGATTCTTGGTTGTGCGATCGGCACCGTTCGTTCGCGTCTACATCGCGCGCGGGCGTTGCTGCTTGCAAAGTTGCGGCCGTCAGAACAGGTTGATGATGCGACTTCAGCGACATTGAAGTCAGCGGGGTGTTTCGCATGAACTCTCAGAGATCAGATGAAGAAATACTGACGAGTGGCTTGCAGTTGCTCGCCGAAGAGATGGCGTCGCATGACGCGCCTCCGGAAATCGAACAGAAGTTACGCGAGGCGTTTCGCGCTCGTGCGGTGGTTGTGCCGATGCCAGTTAAACGGAAATACACCGGTTACTGGGTTGCAGCAGGCATCGCGGCGGTTTTGTTGATCGCAGTCAGTGTGATTGCGCTTCGGTCTCGCACGGATCCACCAAAACCAGTGAACGCTCAACAGACCGAGCAGCCACGGATCAAAGAAGAAGAACCTCGCCCGGTTCTCGAAACACCCAAGGTGGAGGAAGTCGTCGCGCAGAAACCACGCCGGCGCACGGTACGCAGGCCGGCAAACAGCGCAATCGCGAACCATGTGAATCGCGAGATCGCCACCGACTTCATGCCGCTCGGATATCTCAACCCGGCGACGTTGCAGGACGGCGGACAGATCATTCGCGTCGAGCTCCCGCGCTCGTCACTGGCGAACTTCGGCTTGCCGGTAAACATGAACCGTTATCACGAGAAAGTAAAAGCTGATGTTTTGTTAGGGGCCGATGGGTTGGCCCACGCCATACGTTTTGTTCAATAAGGTGATCCGGCGATGCCGGATCGAAAGGAATGAACGAGATGAGAAAAGTATTCGTAACGTTTGCGGTTTTGCTGTTGGCAGGAACGACTGCGTTCGCGCAGACGGCGCAGGGTGTGGTGATCCAGCAAACGCGTGTTCAGGGTCCTCCAGGAGCGCCGTTGCCTCCAATGCCGGACGGTAATTTCTTATTCGTCGCAGCCGAAGGTTTTGAGGGCAAGGTCGTAAAGGGAGCTCCTTATTCCGGGGAAGCTGTGACAGAGCACGTGCAAGTGCTCGCCGACGGCAATCGCATCGTCAACAGGTTTGCCAGCGCGGTTTATCGTGACGGCGAAGGCCGCACGCGGCGAGAGCAGACGCTCAAGGGTCTGAATAACATGCTCGGAAACGGACAAGAGCCGCTGCAAATCATCTTGATCAACGATCCGGTTGCGGGCGTTACTTACTCGCTTGATTCACGCTCACGCACTGCGATCAAGAGCATTCCTTTCAAGCTCGAGTTAGGACCGAAGGGTGCGACCGGCGCTGATGTTGAAGGCCGCCGCTTCGAATTCAAAATCGCGCCGCCCAGCGGAAACACCGGGACGATGATCGTTACATCACCAACGGGCTCGCCCGCGCCACCGCCGGAAGCAAGGATTCAGGTTCAACGAACGGAACAGATCAACATTGCCGCAGGGAGTGCCGGGGCGGCCTACGCCTTCCGCCGGACCGAGCCGTCCCCCAACGCCAGCAAAGTCACGCAAGAACTTGGCAAACAGATTATCGAAGGCGTTGAAGCTGAAGGGAAACGAACAACGATCACTATTCCGGCGGGTGAAATGGGCAACGAACGCCCGATAGAGATCGTCCACGAACAGTGGTATTCACCGGAGTTGCATTTGATGGTTATGACTCGTACCAGCGATCCGAGGTCGGGAGAGACGACTTACAAACTCACGAACATTAATCGCAGTGAGCCTGCCAGGACGCTCTTCGAAGTACCGTCTGATTACACCGTCAAAGACACTCTTCACATGGGCGGGCCGCTCGTTCCGCGCACCCGCAAGCTGACAAGGCCGGAAGAACAGTAAATCCGCGAACGGGGTAATCCGTGTTACACAACACGGATTACTCCTCTTCTTCACCACCTTTAATTCTTCCCTCAGCCCGCGACTGCTCCACAATCTTTTGGGCCAACTGGCCAGGAACCGGATCGTAGTGTGAAAACTGCATGTGGAACGAACCGCGTGCGGCGGTGATCGAGTTGAGCGTCGATTGGTAGTTCAACATCTCGGCCATCGGCACCTGCGCTTTGATCACCTGTTGCTTGCCCATCGTTTCCATTCCCTGCACGCGTCCGCGGCGTGAATTCAGGTCACCCATGATGTCGCCGCTGTACTCCTGCGGCGCGGCGATATCGACGTCCATTATCGGCTCCAGCAGCGACGGTTTAACTTTCTCCATCGCCGCACGAAACGCCTTGCGGCCGGCTGCGCGGAAAGAGTGCTCATCAGAGTCCACCGGGTGGAACGAACCATCCACGAGCTGCACTTTGAAATCGACGAGGGGATAGCCGGCAATCGCGCCCGATTGTGCCGCCTCGACAATTCCTTTTTCAATCGCCGGACGAAACTGCTGCGGCACCGAACCGCCGAAGATCTTGTCTTCAAATACAAACCCGCCGCCGCGCGGCATCGGCTCGAACACGCACTTGCAGTCGCCAAACTGCCCGCGGCCGCCGGTCTGTTTCTTGTGTCGGCCCTGAACTTCCGCGCGCTGAGTGATCGTCTCCTTGTACGGAACTTTCGGCGGGTGCAGCGTTACTTCCACGCTGTAACGCTTCTTTAATTTCTCGACAACTGTTTCGACGTGCAGTTGTCCCGAACCTGAAAGCAGAAACTCCTTCGTCTGCGCATCGCGACTAAAGTGCAGCGCGGGATCTTCTTCAAGAATCTTGTGCAAGGCGACGCTGATCTTCTCTTCGTCCTGTCGCGACTTCGGCTCGATTGCAAATGCGATTGCCGCTTCCGGATACTCAACCGGGTCGTAAACGATCTGCGCGTGTTTGTCGGACATCGTGTCGCCCGTTTGTGTTTCTTTTAACTTCACGCAGGCGATGATGTCGCCGGCATGAACTTCGGCCACCTTGTCGAGTTGTTTGCCCTGCACAGTGTGCAGCGCGCCGAGTCGCTCCATGACGCCGCGCGTCGAGTTGAACGTGTTCGCGTCGGTTTGCACGTGGCCACTGATGACCTTGAAAACGTTAATGCGGCCCGCAAAAGGATCCGCGATCGTGCGGAAGCAATAAGCCGAAAACGGTTCGCTGTCGCTGTACTTGCGTCCAATGCGGTCGGCGTCCGGACGCGCATCGACCTGTTTGCCCCATTCCTGTTCGTGGTGCGCCGGGTCCGGAGCGTAATCGACGAGGCCATTCAGCAACGCGCGGAGTCCAACCTGAGTGATGCTCGAAACAGCAAACACCGGACAGAGTTTGCTCTGCGCGATCGCGTTGTTGATGTTCGGAAGAATGTCTTCTTCGTCGAGCGTGCCGTTTTCGAAATACTTCTCCATCAGCTGATCGTTCGACTCGGCAACCAGTTCGACGAGCCGCTCGCGCGTCTTGTCAACGATGTCGCGTCCTTCGCTTGGAATATCGATCTCTTTCGCTTGCCCGTCCGCGCCCAACTCGTAGGCTTTCATATGGACCACATCGACGACGCCGCGAAAATCTTTCTCCTTCCCGATAGGTAACGTAAAAGGAATGATTGCTCTGCTGAAAGTATTTTGCGCGGTCTGGAGTGCGGAGCCGAAGTCCGCATGTTCTTTATCGAGCTTGGTGATCACCATGACGCGCGGAACCATGAACTCGTTTGCATAGGCCCACGTCTTTTCTGTTTGCACTTCCACACCCTTGACGCCGTCGACTACGACGATCGCGCAATCTGCAACGCGCAGTGCAGGTCGCGCATGTGAAACGAAGGCCGCGTAACCAGGCGTGTCGATAAAATTAAGTTTTGATTCGCGATGTTCGAGATGTGCGAGTGAAGTATTGAGTGTGATCTTACGAGCGATGGAATCTTCTTCATAATCCGTGACTGTGGTGCCTTCATCCACCTTACCCCAGCGCGGTGTGGCTCCGGCGACGTAGAGAAGCGAACTTACCAACTGCGTCTTCCCTGCGTCGCCATGTCCAATGACAGCAAGGTTGCGAATGGCTTCAGTCGGATAGACTTTCATAACGTTTGATTCCTTTCAGGCATGGGAATTTTGGCGATGTTTTCCGTGAATTATTCCGTGAATTTAGGCCAGTAATTTAACCAACCGACACAAGCAAATCAAGTTGACTGTTATTCGGTTGCAAATCGATGTTCGTGGGGTGTTCAGCCATCTTTTGGCCCGCAAATCGCATCTGAAACTGTCGGAATAGGAGTAAAGGAAAGTTATGTATAACCGGAAGTTTTTGTCGTTGGTGGTGGCGCTCGTGATTGCGATTGCGACGCTGGGAGTAGCTTCTGCCAAATCAAATAGTGATAGTGAAGCTTTACAAACAATCGAGCCGCTGAATCTCGCAATCCTGATCCAGGACGATTTGGTGCCGCAAGTGGGCAGCGAGCTAGGTGTAACACGCGAGTTCATTCGTTCACTGCCGAAGGGATCGCAAGTTATGGTTGGTTACATAACTTCGGGTTCACTTCAGGTCAGGCAATCTTTTACGACCGACCTTGATAAGGCCGCGCGATCGTTGCGCGTACCAATCGGCAGCACGACTGCTTCGCCGTACAATCCGTACGTTGAAGTGATCGAAGCGTTGAAGAAGTTCAAGAACGAAGGATCGACCAACGCGAACGCCATATTACTAATCTCTGATGGTCTGGATACGTCGCGAGGGTTCGATTCAACCGCGGCGGGAAACACGCTCGACATCCATCGCGCGATTGAGAAAGCGAACGAGCTCCGCGTCGCAGTGTTCAGCTTCTACGCGCCGTCAGTTGGTTTGACGAGCCGCAGCCGTTTGGCCGCGAGCTACGGACAGAGTTCGCTTAACAGGATCAGTAACGAGACTGGTGGCCGAGCGTTCTTCCAGGGCACCACAGGGTTCGTCACGTTCGATTCGTACTTCGATCGACTGCGCGAGCAGTTGAACCGTCAGTACGCTCGAGCGCGCTAAAACTTAGTTCATTCCCCCATTGAATCCGTGTTCGTTTAACGACGGCACGGATTTAATCTTTTGCTTGGCGGTGAAGAGGTACGGTGGTAGAGTTATCGGCGGTCGGCCCACACTATAAAAGCCCAAACAGCAGTGCGCGAATACTGTCTCATCGTCGAAGGCGCCTATCTTTCCGAATCTGAGGCTGAGCATGCTCTGCGCGACCCGTTCATCGAAGACTGGGTTGAGCAAACCGGCCGTTTCCGCATTCACAACATGGACGAGATTCTGATCACGCCGGGCGTGACACTCGGACAACTCGGCATCGTCATGATCGACGATCGCGTCTTTGAGATTGCCAGCACCGATCCTGACCATCCACTGACCGAACACACAGCCAAAGGTGTCGCCGAAGCGTTGCGGCGTCAGGATATGTTCGACGAGATCACGACCGAGCCACGTGAGGAAGCGTAGTTGTAATGATTGAGTCGTTTCCGACGTTCCTTGGCGATCGCGTTCGGATTCTCACCGGCGACATTACCACTCACGACGTAACCGCGATCGTAAACGCTGCCAACTCGACGTTGCTCGGCGGCGGTGGCGTGGATGGCGCGATTCACAGAACCGGTGGTCCACAGATCCTCGCCGAGTGCAAACAGATTCGCGAAACCACCCATCCCAACGGTTTGCCAACCGGCGAAGCCGTGATCACCACCGGCGGAAATCTCGTCGCGCAGTACGTTATTCACACCGTCGGGCCCATCTATGGTCGCAACCCTGGGCGTGAAGCGGAACTGCTCGCCGCGTGTTATCAAAACTCTTTGCGGCTCGGGCGCGAGTACGCAATTTCGTCCATCGCTTTTCCCTCAATCTCCACGGGCGCGTACGGATATCCCAAGCCGGAAGCTGCTGCGATCGCGTCCCGGTCAATCAAGGATTTCCTCAGCGCCGACAACCAGATACAGGAAGTGCGGCTCGTCTTTTTTCAACCCCGCGACGCGCGGGTGTTTCTGGAGTACCAGAAATTCGAGTAGACTCTCTCGTTTTGTTTTCAACAACCCACGCAAACCTAATAATCACGAATGTCACTTTTGCCGCTTGAATCTTTAGCCTGGAATTATTGGTGGAGCTGGGCGCCGGATGGCGCTGCCGTTTTTCGCGATCTCGATCCAGAGCTTTGGGAAGAATACGAACACAATCCACGAGAACTGTTGGCTAGGGTTTCCCCCTATCGATTAGCCGAAATATCCAGCGACCCAGTTTACCTGGAACGCGTGCAACGCCTCGCTCAACGTTTCGACACTTACATGCGCGCGGCGCCAGTTTCGACACCCGCGATCACACCCGAGCATCCAGTCGCTTACTTTTGCGCCGAGTTTGGTATACACAATTCGTTGCCACTTTACTCCGGTGGCCTCGGTATCCTGGCCGGCGATCACTTGAAGTCGGCAAGCGATCTCAACCTGCCGCTCGTCGCTGTTGGTTTGCTTTACCGTTACGGCTACTTTCACCAACGGCTTCGCAACGATGGCTGGCAGGAAGAACACTACGGCGAGACACACCCGAACGATCTACCACTCACGTTAGTGAAGAGTGACGACGATAAGCCGCTGCGGATCGAGGTGTTGATTCGCGAGCGGAACGTGTTGGCCCAGGTGTGGCGCGCAGCCGTTGGTAGAGTCACGCTTTATCTGCTGGACACAAACATTCCGGAGAATGTTGAGACGGATCGTTGGGTGACAGGGCACCTCTATGGTGGCGATCGCGAGACTCGCATAGTTCAGGAGATGTTGCTCGGTATCGGCGGCGTTCGTCTGTTGCGAAAGCTTGGCGTCACTCCGCATGTGTTTCATCTGAATGAAGGTCACTCCGCGTTTTTGACGTTGGAGTTGGCGCGCGAAGTTATCCAATCTGAACGACGCGGTTGGTCCGAAGCGGTGGACGTTGTTCGTCAGAAATGTGTTTTCACGACGCACACGCCGGTCGCGGCTGGAAATGACGAATTTGATGCGGCGCTCGTAACGCGCGCGTTTGGAGCTTCGTACGCACGTGATCTGGGGCTCACCGAGGAGGAGTTCCTCGCGCTGGGACGCGTCGATCCCACCAACAAAACGGAGCGATACGGATTGACGCCGCTTGCGATTCGTATGTGCCGGTCGACGAACGGAGTCAGCCGCAAGCACGGCGAAGTTTCGCGCGCGTTGTGGCAAAAGTTGTTTCCGGGAAAAACTGTGTCTGACGTTCCGATTACGCACATAACCAACGGCGTTCATGTGCCGACTTGGATCTCGCCGTTGCTGCGTTGGGTGTTCGAGAAGTACATGGGCGAGGATTGGGACGCAAAGCTCTTGGACCAAGGTGCGTGGAGTGATGCGGTGGCGCGGATCACTGATGAAGACCTCTGGTTTGTTCATTCGCAGTTAAAAGAGCGTTTGGTCGCCTTTGTTCAAACCCGTGCGCCGCAAACTATGTTGAATCCATCGGCGCTGACAATCGGGTTTGCGCGCCGTGTTGCGGGTTATAAGCGGTGGGCGTTGTTGTTAACGGACAGGCAACGGTTGTTGCGACTGATGAGTAATGAAGAACGGCCGGTCCAATTCATATTCGCCGGCAAAGCCCACCCGCAGGACGAAGGTTCGAAAAAAGTGCTGCAACAGTTGGCCCAATGGAAATACGATCCGGCAGTCAGCCGTCGCGCAGTGTTTCTCGAAGACTACGATCAGGAGATCGCCCGCCAGTTGGTCCAATCCGTTGACGTGTGGTTGAACGTGCCGCGGCGTCCGCAGGAGGCGTCGGGTACGAGCGGTGAAAAGGTTGCGATCAATGGTGGATTGAACCTTTCAATTCTCGATGGTTGGTGGATGGAGGGTTACGATAGGACGAATGGGTTTGCTATTGGGAATGGGATGGAGGGCGAAGTTGATCAAATTGACGCGGCTGACGCGGAGTCGCTTTATCGGGTCTTGGAGCAGGAGGTCGTGCCGCTATACTACAATCGCGAGCAGGCTTTGCCGCGCCAGTGGATCGCAATGATGAGACGTGCCATTCAAACGCTAGCGCCTCAGTTCAACAGTAATCGGATGGTCGAAGAGTATACCCGCAAGATTTACGCGTGATAGACTACAGGCCCGTTTGTAAGCTGCTAAGTCCCGAATGAAATACTGCACCGCCTGCAACACAAAATACGAAGACAGCGTGAGCTTCTGTGCCTTAGACGGAGAGGTCCTGGAGGCCGATCCGGCGTCGATCGTCAATACCGTCCTCGACGGGCAATACCAGATGGAAGCGCTGTTGGGTAAAGGCGGTATGGGTGCAGTTTACCGTGCCCGGCACATCCTGCTTGGCGACCGCGTCGCGATCAAGGTTCTCCCGCCTGAGGTCCGGAACAACGCGGAATGGCTGCGAAGATTCAGGCGCGAAGGGCAAGCGGCCCGCCGCTTTCGTCACGCGAATGCGGTCACGGTTTACGATCTTCGCACTGCTGCCGACGGCACGATCTACATGGTGATGGAGTATGTTGAAGGACATACTCTCGACCACGCCATCAAAACGCGTGGACGGTTTTCAGCCGCCGAGGCGTTTGAAGTGCTCACACCGATCATGAGCGTGCTCGATACCGCGCATTCGATGGGCGTCGTGCATCGTGACCTCAAACCCGAAAACATCATGATCGGGAAGGCGGAGAACGGTCCGCCCGCAGTCAAACTGCTCGACCTGGGCATCGCGAAGTTGCGCGAAATTGCCGGCGATGAAAACAGTGGGAACACCGCGCTGACGATGGCCGGGCAGGTGCTTGGCACTCCTTATTATATGTCGCCCGAACAGTGGGGCGAGATCCCGCGCGATGGGAACGTCGAGATCGACGGGCGCGCTGATATTTACAGTCTCGGCCTGGTGTTTTACGAGATGATTCTCGGGCGTCGCTGTTTTTCCGGAAATACGTTGCATGAACTGCGACGCGAACACGTCGCGACGACACCGAAGCCGTTGCGTGAAGTTGCACCGGAAGTTCCGCGTGCTTTCAGCGATGCTATCGAACGCGCGACCGCAAAAGACCGCGCCGACAGACAGGCGACGGCGGGAATGCTTGCCAGCGAGTTGCGCACGGCGTTGGACTCCGCACCCGCGCCCCAGAGCGGCCAGACTCCGGCGCTAATGGAGACAGTGGCGATCAGCCGGGGCGACTCGGGAACGCAATCGGACGTCAACGCGCCGACGATGATCACAATGGAAGGCGCGTCGCCAACATCCGTGCAAGCCGATCGTCCTGCGGCGACGAACGCAGCCACTGTTTTCGAACCCGCTCCACCGCCACCGGTTCCTGCGCCTAAACGGCCACCGAGTATGCCGGCCGCTACTGTAGCTGAATCCGCCCCGCTTCCGTCGGTAGCGACGGTTCCGCAGATGCGGAAGGGTACGGGGGAAATTCCGCAAGTTGCTCCCGCGGCGCCGTCGAAGAGCAAGGCGGGATTGTTTATCGTTGCGGCTGTTTTAGTCGTGCTTCTCCTCGGAGGTGGCGTCGCGGGATTCCTGATCTGGAACAAATCGAAATCAAACACGGTTGCGACGACCGGACCGGCAACCGATCCAAACCCACCCCCCGCTCCGCCGCGCGAGCTAACCAGTTACTGGATTGAACTTGCCCCGACAGCCCCCGGTAAGAAACCTGCGCGAGTTGCCGCACTCGTTCCCATCGCTTCGGGGACGGCGTTGAAGTTTCACTTTGTTTTCACTGAAGAAGGGTATCTCTATATATTCGGACCGGGACCGGTTCGTAATCAGCCTACGGCGTTTTTAACAACGAAGCCATCGCCGGATTCCGGCGTCACGAGCAATAAGGTGGTACAGGGACGTGATTTCAGTTTTCCTAAAGGCGAAGGCAACGATCTAACGCTGGATAAGAATCCCGGTACAGAAGTTTTCACTGTGATCTTTTCGAAAACCCTATTGACCACGCCGTCGTTCCTGACCGCACCTGTCAACGGCGAGCCATTATCCGCCACGCAGCAGGCCGAATTGAAAGCCTTTGCCGCCAAATACACGGAAAAACCGCCGCTTACCGAACATGACGATTCGACCGAGGGCGCACCGTCCGTGCGCGTCAAGGTGCCGCCTGACCAGACCGGCAATCCGATCGTCTTTGACATCCGTATTCAGCACAACTAGGCCCCCGGGTGGGCTCGTGGAGAAGGAGACTTCGTGATGCGATTGAGTGCGATTCTTTTCGGTTTAGTTTTCATGTGCGCGGCCTTGGCGGTCGCTGTGCCGCCGCAGGATGGTGAAGACGTGCGCGGCGCGTTTCTGACTTCGCGGCCGAAGGAGAAGAAGGCGAACACGAGCTCTACCAGACCGAGTAGAAAACGACCCAAGGCAACCACCACGTCTGAGAAGACTCCTGTCGAAAAGACGACCGACGGCGCAACCGCCTCCACAGGATCGAAAGAAACAACCGGTACGACGGTGAAGACCGGTGATTCGAAACCAGTCAATGTTCCGCGTCTCGGTATCGGTCTGACGTTGTTCTCTCGTGACTCAAACGGACTCGCAGTGCGCGTCGATCCCGGCCGCGTATTTCAAAAAGGCGATCGGGTGCGCATCCTGCTGGAGACAAACAGCGACGGCTATCTCTACATCTTCAACCGAACCGACGATGGAGCGCCGGTAATGATTTATCCTAGCGCGGAGCTCGACGAAGGCGGCAACTACATTCAAGCGCACGTGCCGTTTGAAATTCCCGCTCCCGACGCTGCTGAGGAACGGTTGCGCTGGTTTGCGTTTGATGAAAACACCGGTACCGAGAAAGTAATCTTCGTCTTCACTCGCGAGCCGTTGAAGGACGTTCCGATCGAAGACGACTTGCTCGCGTTCTGTCGCAACGGCAAATGTCCATGGCCGGTGGCGACTGGAGTTTGGGATCTCGTTGCGGCGCAGATGACGGAGACGCTTAAAACCGATCGTAATGACCGCTTCGGCGGCGCACAGACGACCGCCGAGAAGGACGCGTCTACTCGCGGTCTTGGACTCGCGAAGGACGACCCGCAACCTTCGTTAATCATGATGGCATCGTCGCGCAAACCGACGCTGGTTGCGACGCTTGAACTCATTCATAAGTAGTAGCTGTTACCCGGAGGGATTTAGATGAGTTTTACGAAATTTTTTGCTTTGCTTTTGTGTGTCGGCATGTTGTGTGCGCCGCTCAGGCAACCCGCGCAGGCAAACACGCCGGTTTTGCAACAAACAGATCAAGCCGGCGCCGCGTTGCGCGAAGGAAAGCGATTGCTGAAACGCGGGCGCGCCGATCAGGCGTTGATCCAGCTCCGCACGGCTCTCAATCTTTACACGTCGGCGAAGAACAACAGTGGTATCGCCGCGACGCACAACGAGCTGGGCGATCTTTATATGCGTCAGGGGCAGTACCAGATCGCGCTCGACAACTATCAGAAAGCGCTCGATGGTTTCCTAGCGTTTGATCCGGCAAAAGCAGCGGCTGAGGCGATGACGGGCTTGGGCGACGACAAGTTCAACGCGAATCTGATGCTCGCGAAGATCGGTGAAGTGAACTTCCGTGTCGCACGGATCGCTGACTCAAGAGCCGCATACAGTCGCATGGTCGTGAAGAAACCTGAAGGCGCCGCGTCGAAGGTGGGCCGCAGGTTTGGCGGACTCAGTGCGATCACAGGCGGAATTGCAACCGGAAGAGTAAGTGTTGCCGCGCCCACCAGTGCGGTGACGATGGCGCTCGAAGCGAAGAAGGAGCTCGACGAGTATCGCAATTCGATCGTCTATTCGAGTTATCAACTCGGCATGGGCCGCCTGGCTTATGAGAGTAATGATCTTGACGGGGCGAAGAAGCATTTCGAACTTGCGCTCGAAGCCGCCGGCAGCAGTCTCGCCGGAGTGGCCAAGCTGGGTCAGGTTAGACGTTTCCGCGCCGCGTCGCGCACGAGTCTCGGAGACGTTGCGTTGCGACAAGGCAAATATAAAGACGCGACCAAGTATTACAACGAGGCCAAGAAAGGTGCGACGGACGACAAACGTTTGGATCTGATATGGCCCGCACAACGTGGTCTCGGACGAAGTCTGTGGCTCCAGGCTGCGCAGGAGAAAGACGCTAAGAAGTCGATGACGCTGCGTGAACAGGCGGTGGCCAACTATCGAGAATCACTCGCGACGATCGAGACGTTGAGACAGGGAAGTTTGCGCGCGGACGAATCGCGCACCACGTTCCTCGCTTCAATCAAAGACGTGTTCGACGAAGCAGCGAGTGCTTATGCCGCGATGGCGTTGCTCGAGAACCCGTCCGCGGGCGCGCCGCTGAGTGGGAAATCGCTGGAGTACGCCGGCGAGTCGTTTAAGGTCAACGAACAATCGCGCGCTCGTTCGCTGCTGGACATGTTGAGTGAAACGAACGCGGCCATCACGGAAGGTGTTCCGGCTGAGTTGTTGAAACGCAAGCAGGATAATTTTGACCGCCAGCAAGACATCGCCGACATTCTTACCGGTGTAAACATTTCCACGGAGGAGATGAAAAAGAAACCCGCGGAGCTCGATGATGAACTCGAAAAGCTCCAAGCCGAGTACGAAGAGATCGAAAACCAGATCCGGACGGCGAGCCCGCGCTATGCCATGCTCACGGCTAACAAGCCGTTGACGCTTGCGGAGGTGCAGCAGAAGGTGCTCGACGATCAAACAGTATTGGTCGAGTACGCGTTGCAGGCCGATGACTCGTACCTGTTTGCCGTGAATAAAAGTGCGGTGAGTCTGTTCAAACTTCCCGCACGCGCAAACATCGACAAGCTCGCGACTGATCTGCGCGCACAATTAATTCCGGCAAAACTGCAACGCCGGATCGTCGGCATCGATGTTGTCGAGGCGAACCGCGGACTGGGAGTCGCTTCATCGGCTCCCGAAGATGCCGCCCCGTTTATCGCTGCTTCCAACGCGCTTTACAAAGCCGTGTTGGAACCGGCGGCTCCGATGGTCGGAGAGAAACGCCTCATGGTCGTTGCCGACGGCGCTCTCAACTACATTCCGTTTGAAGTGTTGCTCAAGACTGGCGACGCCGGTGATTTCTCATCGCTTGGTTATTTGGTTAAGACGAATGAAGTCATCTACGCACCGTCAGCATCCGTTGTCGGCGCCATCAAACAGCAACGCACGAAATCAACCAGCCGCGCGATGCTGATCATCGCCGACCCCGTCTTCAATTCAAACGACGCGCGCGCCAAGAAAGGGACAGCTCCGGCCGCTAATGATGCGGAGATCCGTGGTCTCGGCATTCAAGCGTCGCTCAGCGACGTTGCAGGCACGACAACGCCAGCCGCGCCAGGCGCAGCGATGGAAGGACTGCCGCTCGCCCGTTTGAACGGAACGCGCCTCGAAGCCGATCAGATCTCGAAGCTCGCAAAAGCCTCGGGCGGTCAAGCCGACGTGTGGCTCGATCTCGACGCAAATGAAGAGACGTCG
>Ga0209486_10000110_pt1 | contig 40463 bp, 30 predicted proteins | sample NCCompost_FD_187518 | JGI IMG/M metagenome (GOLD analysis project Ga0209486, IMG submission 187518) | Agricultural soil microbial communities from Utah to study Nitrogen management - NC Compost (SPAdes) (version 2) | ecosystem: Environmental > Terrestrial > Soil > Agricultural land | place...
ACGGCGTAATGTATTTCCTCGGCAGCGACGGGATCTTGCAGGCAGCGAGATAGCTAAACTGCCTCGATATTATGGCCGTGATCCGGCATTAAGGATGAGAAAGAAATAACTTCAGGAAACGGCCTTCAAACGTGCTTCAAGGTTTTCGCGGCGGGTGCGGCTGAGGCGTAGTTGGCGGCCGTCTTCGAGGACGACGATGTAGTCGCCGTTGAAATGCGGATGAAGTTCCTTGATGCGGTCGAGGTTGACGATGATCGATCGGTGAATACGCACGAACTTCGCCGGATCGAGCCGACCTTCCAGGTCGTGCATCTTCTCGCGTAACAGATGCGCCTTGCGACCGACGTGCAACTTCGCGTAATTACCGTCAGCTTCGATGAAGTCGATCTCGCCGACTTTCAATAACACCACCCGTCCCGAAGCTTTGATCATCAAGCGTGTCAGATAGTTCTTTACGGCGGATGAGTCTGCCAGACTCTCGCGTTCCTCGAGTAACGCAAGCAGCCGTTTACTCACGCGATTGATCTCTCGCGCTTCGATCTGCGACTTCGCGCGCCGCAACGCAAAGGCAAACCGCTCGTCGTCAAACGGCTTCAACAAATAGTCGAGCGCATGCACCTCGAAAGCCTTCAACGCATACTGATCAAACGCCGTCACAAAAATGATCGCGTGAATCTGCTCGGGTCCGACGCGCGCCAGCACGTCAAACCCGTCAACCTCAGGCATCTGAATGTCGAGAAAGATTAGATCGGGCGACGACGCGTTAATTGCCTTGACTGCCTCTGCCCCATTGCGACACTCGTCGAGGATCTCGATCTGCGGATCTTTCTCCAGCAACACACGCAGGTTACGCCGTGCCAACGGTTCGTCGTCAACAATGAGCGTCCTGATCTTCTCCGGCATTAAGACGCGCCTCTCAATGGCATCACAATCATCACCTCAACCCCACCGCTGTCGCGATTACGAATATCAAACTGATGATTGTCGTCATAGAGCTGCTGTAAACGCGCGGCCGTATTCGCAAGCCCGATACCGGCGCTGCCTTTCAGTTGCCAGCCATCACGCAAACCCGCGCCGTTGTCGTAAACCATCAATCGCAAGTGACCGTTTTGAACCTTCGAACTAATACCAACAACACCCGTCTCAGCACTGTTCGCGATGCCGTGTCGCAGAGCGTTCTCGGTAAGCGGCTGAAGAATCAGATTCGGTACGAGAGCTGTCGCGGTCGCCGGGTCGATATCGAATTCGGTCCGCAGCCGATCGGAAAACCTCGTCTGTTGAATGCTGAGATACAGCTTAATGAAGTTGAGCTCCTCCCTCAATTCGACTTCCTGCCGCGAGGAATGCTCGAGCGTGTGACGCAGTAGATCGCTAAGCCCGACGAGCATGCTAACCGCGGCCTTGTTGTTGTTATCGCGAACGAGCCCGGCGATGCTGTTCAGCGTGTTGAAAAGAAAATGCGGATGCAACTGCATGCGCAACGCATCGAGTTGCGCCTGCGCGAGTTGCGCTTCAAGACGCGTCGCCATCACCTCACGCTCGCGGTACTTACGATAGTAGTCGAACGCATAACAGATCCCGATCACGCCGCCGTAGATCAGCAAGTCAGACCCGAAGGATCCCGGCACACGTGACACGAAGCGCGGCCAGAACGCCTTGGGACTCTCGCCCAGGCTGTCGAACGGGTCAATGCTTAACATGATTACGGTGGTGGCGGCAGTGTGCAGGACGGACATTGCCAGGAACGCCGGCAAGTGGACCAACAGGTTTCTCTTCAACGCGCCGTCGAGTAGCGAGTAGTGGCGCGCGAGCCAGATGATTACCGGAGTGAGCGGCGCCCAGACAAGCCAGATCAGGATGCCCCAGGAAAAGACACGCCACGCCGCGTGGTCCATCCCCTCAGCACGCATCCCAAAATAGATCGGCCCGGCATAGATCAAGCCAAGCACTGCCCACACGGCAATGATCGTCGCCGCCCACTTTATTCTCGAATTCGTACTCAGACGATCCAACCCTTGCTCTGATACTCCATGTAAGTTGCAGTCTGTTGCGCGACGTCGCGTCCGAAGTATCTATCGACCACTCGCAACGCCAGATCGATTCCCGAAGACAAACCGCCCGCGGTGGAGATCTTTTCTTCTTCGACGAAGCGCAGTCCGCGTTTGAGGGTGACATCCGGAAACTCGCGCACAAAGTCGTCGAAGAAGTCGTGATGCGTTGTCGCTGACTTGCCCTTTAGCAGTCCGGCATGGCCGAGTTGAAAAGCGCCAGTACAAACTGACATGAGAACGTCGGTCGATGTCACAACTTTGCGGAGCCACGCGTGCAGCGCTTTGGATCCTCGCTGCGCCGGCACGACGACTACTTTCGGTAGCGGCGCCGACTCGAATGTGTAGTCGGGCACGAGTTTCAAACCACCGGAGCCGGTGATCGTCTCGATCTTTTCCGCGACGGTGAACAACTGAAACGGCATCTTCTCGTCGTGACTTGTGCCGCGCGTGGTGACGTGCACGTCTTGAAAAACTTCCCATGGGCCTGCGAAGTCGATCACCGTCGCGCCTTCTGAAATCGCGAACGCCACCGGAATCTTTCCTTTCGCGGGCGGCGTGAGTTTGCTGCTCGACGCGTCGATTGAGACGGGCGGAATGACCGAAACGAACGAGCCGGGCAGCGCTCCGGCTGCGACGACGACACCGAGACCGGTAGTTTGATGGATGAATTCGCGTCTTTTCATAGTTTTCTTCCTCCACCGGCAGTTTAGAGGCGTCCGAGGCCGTGAGGTTGAGGTTTGACACGGATTGATTAAATGACGATGTAAATAGCCGCCCGCGCGTGACGAATCGTTTTTTAGTATTTAGGTACGCGCGGATCGACGTCTTCAGACCACGCCGTGATGCCACCCTTGAGGTTAATCAGACGCCCCTGAAAACCAGCACGTTTCAACGCCGCGATCGCTTTTGCGCTCCTGACGCCGCCTTTGCAGTGCACGATCGTCTCAACATCCGGGTTGATCTCGTTCATGCGACCAACAACGTGACCGAGGGGGATCAGCTTCGTTCCTGGAAGACGGGCAATCTCGAATTCATGCGGCTCGCGCACGTCGATGATCTGCATAGCGTCGCCTCGCAAACGACGCGCGTTCAGTTCGGTCGCCGAGATCTCTTCGAGCTTTGTGTCTGGCGGTGTCGCCTGGTGCGCCGCCATTCCACAAAACTCTTCGTAATCGATCAGCTCTTTAACCGTCGGGTTCTCGCCGCAGACCGGACACTTCGGATCTTTGCGCAGCTTGAACTCGCGGAATTTCATGGTCCAGGCGTCAAACAGCAGCAGCCGGTTGACCATCAGATCCTCTGCGCCGAGGATGATCTTGATCGTCTCGTTTGCCTGGATCGCGCCCACAATTCCCGGTAACACTCCGAGCACACCACCCTCCGCGCATGACGGAACAAGCCCTGGTGGTGGCGGTTCAGGATACAAGCAGCGATAGCACGCGCCCTTCTCCGCCCAAAACACGCTCGCCTGTCCTTCAAAACGGAAAATCGATCCGTAAACGTTAGGCTTCCGACTCAGCACGCACGCATCGTTTACCAGATAGCGCGTCGGGAAGTTGTCGGTGCCATCGACGACGATGTCGTAATTGCGAAAGAGCCGCATCGCGTTGTGACTGGTCAACCGCGACTCATGCGTCTCGATCTCGATATGCGGATTGATGTCGCGCAAACGATCTCGTGCGGATTCGATCTTGCGACGACCAAGGTCTTTCGTGCCGTGAATGATCTGACGTTGCAGGTTCGATTCCTCGACGACGTCGAAATCGACGATCCCGATCCGGCCCACGCCCGCGGCGGCGAGGTACATTCCCACGGGCGCTCCGAGTCCGCCCGTACCGATCATCAACACGCTCGCGGCTTTCATCTTTCGCTGCCCCTGCATGCCGACCTCCGGCATGATCAGGTGACGGCTGTAACGCATGATCTCTTCGTTCGAGAGCTCCGGCAGTTCCTGGCCCACTTCCGACTCAACGACAGCGCCACCCGCAATTGAAGGAACGATCATGAGCGTGTCGCCGTCTTTCACAGGCGTGGCAGGACCTGAGGCATGACGAATGTCTTCATCGTTCAAATACACGTTGACGAAGTTGCGCAGCATGTTCTGCTCGTTGAAAAGATGCCTGCGGAGTGCCGTATGTGTTGAGGTGAGCGAATCCAACGCCTCGCCGGCCGTCTTCGCTTCGACGACGATCTGCGACTGGCCTGCCGCGAACTGTCGCAAAGGCGCTGGTATGGTGATTGTTACTGGCATTTGTTTACCTCTTACTTGTGCTTGGTTTATTTCCCGCAAAGACGCAAAGGCGCAAAGAAGACAAAGCGTTAATTGCCTGGAAGAGCTTTTTGCATATGCCAAACTCTCTTTGCGACTTTGCGCCTTTGCGGGAAACTCCTCTTACCTAAACCATCTCAACTTGCTCCTCATTAAAACGCGAACGGTCGGGCTCCTGCTCCCACGAAAAGAGATCGCTCGACTGGCCCTCGCCCGTGGAGACGATGATGTATGAATACGTGGGCCATGCATGGTCCAAATCGTACTTCGACGGCACCGCTGGAGAATCCGGATGCGAATGATAAAACCCGACAACCTCGAGATCGCGGCTCCGCGCATATCGTTCACCCTTCATCAATTCTTCCGGCGTGATCAGAAAACGATTCCGCTTCGCACTCTCCTCGCGCGCATTCGAGATCGGATACGTCTCGTGAACGATCTTTCCATCGTCGCGGAAACGGCCGAGCAACAGTCCGCAACATTCGTACGGATAATCGCGCACGCCATGTTCGCGAATCTCCGTTAACTGTTCTTTCGGTACCCTGATCATAGCGCTTGTTCAATGTCGGCGATGATGTCGTCGATACTCTCAATGCCGACCGAAATCCGCACGAGGCCTTCGCTGATTCCCAACTCCGCCCGCCGGGCAGGAAGGAGATCGCGATGCGATGCGCTCGCAGCGTGAAGCACACTCGTGAAAACATCTCCCAAACTCGTCGAGCGCACACACAACCGCAGCGCGTCCATGAATTCAAACGCCGCCTCGCGTGTCTGTTCCTTCAGTTCGATAGAGACCAAAGCGCCCGAATGCGGTGCGCGTAGAATTCGTCTCGTCAAGTCGATGTCCGAATTCGGCGTCGACGCCGGATAGTGAACACGAGCGAGACGATTGTTGCCGATCAGGTGCTCAGCCAACTGGCGCGCATTGTGACACTGACGCTCCATGCGCAACGCCAGCGTTTTCACACCGCGCAGGATCATGTGCGCGTCCCAAACACTCAGCACGCCGCCGACGAGTTTCATCGCCCCGAGGAGCGCGTTGGTGTCCATGTCGTCGCGCGAGACTACGACGCCGCCAGTCGCGTCGGCGTGTCCACCAAGATATTTCGTCGCGCTGTGCACCACGATGTCAGCGCCAAGCTTCAACGGCTGGCAGAGATACGGCGAGGCAAACGTGTTGTCGATGATCAGGCGCGCGTTGTTCTCACGCGCGATCTCCGCACACGCTTCGATATCGCATATTTTCAGCAGCGGATTTGAGATCGTTTCGGCGATCATTACCTGCGGTTTGACCTCGCGGGCTTTTTCGCGCAGCCGGTCGATGTCGCTGAAATCGGTCGCGACTGTCTTCACACCAAAGGACGACAGGACGGTAAACAACAGATTGGTCGTCGCGCCGTAAACGTCCTGCGAAGTGAGCACAGTCGATCCGGAGCGCAAATCGGAAGCGAGTAGCGCCGCGTGCAAAGCAGCCATGCCACTTCCGTAAACGCACGCCGTCGCGCCTTCTTCAATGGAGAGCATCGCCTGTTCCAGCGCCGCCAGCGTCGGATTACCGTGACGCGTGTAGACGTAACCCGGTTGTTCACCCGCAAAGACGCGGTCCATCTCCTGCATCGATGGATAAGTGAACGTTGATGTCGCGTAGATAGGAGTCGAGACGGGCTGGCCGCCGGGCAACTGCTGGCGCTCGCCTGCGTGAACCAGCCTCGTGATTATGTCGAGCTTTTTAGTTTCATCAGGCATGGCTTAATAATAGGCGAGTTTATAGTGAGTTGTCCGTTGTCAGTTGTCCGTTGTCCGTCGCGGTTTAACCACTGACCAATGACCACTGACCACTGACCAATCACCAGTATCTCTCTCCGCCGTCACACAGGATTGTCACAACTACGGCCGGTTGCTGCAACGACAGCGCGACGCGCCGGGCTGCGAGCACATTCGCGCCGGAACTCGGACCCACAAACAGCGCTTCTTCGATGCCTAGTTTACTGGTCATTAATAACGCATCTTCGGTCGAAACTTCCAGAGTGGCGTCGACCAGTGACGGATCAAAGATGCCGGGTCGAACAGCCGTGGGCATGTGTTTCAACCCTTCGAGACCATGCAGAGGCGACTCGGGTTGGACGGCGATCGCTTGTAGCGCCGGGTTGAGTTCACGCAAACGACGCACGACCCCGACGAATGTTCCGGACGTGCCCAATCCCGTTACGAAATGCGTGACGTTTCCCCCCGTTTGTTCCCAGATCTCGTTAGCGGTCGTTTCGTAATGAGCGCGCCAGTTAGCGTCGTTGCTGTACTGATCGGCATAGAAATACTTATCGGGGTTCGCGGCGTAGAGCTCTCGCGCGACTTGTTGAGCGCCGTCGGTCGAGAGCATTGGATCCGTTTCGACGATCTCGACGTTGTAATCACCCAGAATCTTCTTGCGTTGATTACTGGCGTTCTTCGGCAGGCACACTTTCACCGAGTACCCACGTTCGGTGCCGATCACAGCGTAGGCGATCCCGGTGTTTCCGCTCGTCGCGTCGAGAATTGTCATCCCGGGCCGGAGTTTTCCGCTCGTTTCGCCCTGACGGATCATCGAGAGCGCCGCGCGATCCTTCACAGATCCACCCGGATTTAAATATTCCGCTTTCGCGTAGACCTGAACGCCTGCCGGCAATTCATCGTCGAACATGCTCAGGCGCAACAGTGGCGTGTTACCTACTCTCGATTCGACCGTGTCGCGTACGGCTGTCGGGCCGTGACCTTCAAGAACAACAGCGAGTCCCATTTTTCGATTTACTCCATAAAGACAAAAAAGAAAACCGGTCGCAACTTTTTGCAAGTGCGACCGGCTTTCCCGTGAATCTGCTAGTCAGTGGTTAGCTTATTCGCTTCTCACGCTGCACACGGCGTCTCGGTCGCGCTGCAATAGCAGCAATAGCAACAGAGACAACATGAGCAAGCCTGCAACATAAGCAGAAAGATCATAGGTTCCAGCAATTTGAGTGTCAAGCGCCTTCAAGATAGAACTTCGCGGGCATTACGTTATTTCCCCACAACAACCCACGACCTTCTCGGGCAGCAATGGTTGCCGTAGTACGAACAAACGACAAGCTTAAAGCTTCCAAGGAAAAGTCGGGAGATTCGTATGCGCCTGTCTCCGGCGAGCGAAATCGTTCCATCGCCGCAAACGAGACTTCATACCGTGGCAGCGGCAAGGTATCCATCACTCTGGCCAATGCGGCCGTCTCAGACGGCTGAAGCCAACCATTAATACCCTCGACGCCGGTGCCAAACTGATAACCAATAATGAAACCCCGCTTTCCCAGGGCACCTAAAAGTTGAACGACAGGATCATCGCCTCTCACTCCCATGTCACCAAGTACTCTTGAATAATCACTTGCTGTCCTCGATCGTCCGACAAACTGCGCGGCACTTAGGCATTTGACACTGACGGCGACTTTGAACAGCCAGTTAACCTGTTCCACAAGCTCTGGCGCAGGTGCCTTCAAGTTCACGTGTGTTTTCTCTTCACAGGCTTGCATCGAACTGGTCCATCGCTGGTGCCAATCCTGGTCGTAGGTCCACTCCAAATCATAAGGCCCTACCCAGGAGAGATCCGGCCCGAGACCAGCGCACAATCGAGCGAGCTCTTCCTTGTTCCAAAGCCAGGGGTTAAGCTCTCGCCTCTTTACAAGCGCATCTAGCCAGTCGGCGACCCTCCCCTCTCGAAGCAGATCAAGAAAGGCCGGAACAACTGCCGTCACGTAAGATTCGTAATCAAATAAAAAGACTTCGGCGTCTGAACCCATTTTTGAGAAACCGCTATTTGTCTCTTTTCTTTGACTGCATGCTAATTTCTAGTTGGTCAATTTATCACGTTCAATAATACTGACTTAACGAACAACAGCCTCAGCTTTTCAGCACCGCTTCGATAGCCGACTTAACGCTCTCGTACGAGTTATCGGCAAGGCGCTTGCCGTTGATGTACACCGTTGGCGTGCCGTTGATGCCGAGTTTGCGGCCGTCGTACAGATCGCGCTGGACCTTCTCCGCGAATTTACCGCTGTCGAGCGACGCGTCAAACCGCGCGCGATCAAGACCAAGCTCAGTCGCATACTGTCGAAGCTTGTCAACACCGAGTGCCGACTGATTCCGGAATAACACGGCCGCGTATTCCCAGTACTTACCCTGCTCACGCGCAGCTTCAGCAGCTTCCGCAGCCTTGCGCGCGTTCGCATGTTGCGAGAGCGGGAAGTCGCGCACAACCAGCCGCACGCTGTCTTTAAACTCGGTCACGATCCGCTCGAGCACCGGATGCTGCCGCGCGCAACCCGGGCATTCGAAGTCAGTGAACTCCACGATTGTGACAACAGCCTTCGGATTTCCCTTCTCCGGTTGATCGTCAGTCGCGATCGAAAAATCAGGCGACTGTGGAGCAGTCAGATTGGTCTCGAGCTTAGCTGCGCGACGCAGTTGGTCGGCGAAGGCGATCGTGGCGTCACGTTCCTTGCGCTCCTGCATGTACTGAATGACTTGCGCTTTCACTTGCGCGAATTCGCCGCTGATCCGATCTTTGTTCTGATCGTAAAACGCCTGGGCTTCCGCATCCGTCACCTTTGCGACTTTTGCAGTGACTTCTGTGTCGAGCAACGCTCGCGTGGTAATGCCTTTCTTCTGTGCTTCCTGCGAAAGGAGCGTGTCGTTCATCTTCAGGTCGAGATCCTGCTTACGCAGCGCGTAAACCTCTTGTTGCACGTTGAAGATCAACGGACGCAAGCTGGTTTCAATGTCGCCCATGGTGATCTGCTTGTCGTTAACTATCGCCATCACACGCGCGCGATCCGCATCGGTGGCTGGCGGCTCCGTTGGTTTGGCGAGCACCTTGACCTGGGCCGTTGCGCGTAACCGCTCCGCTAGTTTTCGCGCGAGCTCTTCCTGACGCTGGTAGCCAAGGTATGCGAGGATGTTGTTCTTCTCATCCTTGAACTCCGTTTTAAAATTGGCTTTGTTCTTGTCGTAGAAAGCCTGCGCCTCGGCTTCGGTGGGCGCCTGCACCTTCGCGATCACTTCGTCTTTGATGATTTGCGAAGGGGTAACTCCGCGTTTCTTCGCTTCAGCTTGCAGCAGCAGCGAATCGATCTGGAGGTCGAGTTCCCGCGCACGGGCATCGACAACCTGTCGCTGCAACTGTTCGACACGCGAACGCGTCTCAGGGCTCAGATCGTTTTTCGTGATCTTCACGCCGTTGACGACGCCGAGAATTTCCGGAAGTGGCTTGTCTTCGCACCCGCAGTCGCTAGTCTGCGCAGCGAACGGGGAAACACTTGCGAGTAGAATAAGAAAACCCAGGAGAACTTTTTTCATAATGTCTTTCTTCATCTTTCATTAATCGGAAATAAGAACGAATTCTTTTTTAGCAAGATCGATCGAGACCACCCAGGCCCCCATCGACCCGACACGGCGGTTTGGTCCAAACGTGATGCTGGGCGTCACGCCGGTCTGGTAATCGTAGAGGCCTTCGAGCGCAGTGATGAGCTTCTCGCGGCTCAAATCTCTTCCGGCGCGTTTCAAGGCTTCGGTGAAGGTCTTAGCGGCAGCGAAAGCGCTCAACTTCGACGCCGTGTGCCCCGCGGGAAACTTGTACTTCTCTTCGAGCGCGCGTAGTTCGGCCAGGCCTTCGGGTGCGACATCAGTCGGTACCGTCGGATACGCGAGAAAGACACGATCCCTAAGACTCGAAGGGAGCGTTTTGACCAAACTTTTCCCGGTAAACGAACCGAGAAGAAAAATGTGCGGCGTCCAATTAGCGGACGCCGCGGCGCTGATGAAACCCGTGTCCTCTCCGCCCCCACCGAACAAGAACACAGATTCAGCGCCTTGTGCTTTTAGATCCGCGACAACGGCGGTCGCGTCGAACTGTCCACTCGAGATACGTTTCTTAGTGATTGAATTCCAGCCGAGCTTACGGGCCTGGTCCTCGAGGGCGTCCGCTGCTGCAAGAGCTAGCTCATGCTCACTGTAAACGATCGCGAGTCGCGACTTTTTCAGTTCCGGATTACGCGCTGCAAAGTCCACGAGGGCACGTGCCTGTGGACCAGCGCCGGGCAACAAGTGAAATAGACTGCGATTCTCGCGCACACTCGTTTGCGTCAACAGTGTCGCCGCTCCGACGAAAGGCATTTCTGCCTCGCGCGTCAACGCAGCAAGCTCCTTATCGGCGCCCGCGCTCAATCCACTCACGAGCGCAAAAATTTCACCATTCTCAATCGATTTTCTTGCGTGCGCTGCTGTAGTCGCGGCATCCGGTCCGGCGTCGATCGTTTGCAACTCGAGGCGACGGTTGTAGATGCCGCCTTTGTCGTTGATGTTCGCGAAATAGGCTGTCAGCACGTCTTTCATTGCCGTGCCGGTCTCCGCAAGCGCACCCTCTTTCGGCAGGATCGTCGCGACCTTGATCGTTGTTTCTGTCAGACCGGGATCGCGATCCGCTTCTATGCGTTTGAGGTATGCGACCAAATCGGCAATGTCTTCAGGCGCCATCTCGAAACGCGGCATCGCCACCAGCAATTCGTTCCCCGCCGGATCCAGTCCCTGGACCAGCGATCGTGTAAACAGCTTTTCATCAAACGCTCCGTGCTTACGCCCGCTCGCATGCGTGTGACCATAAGACTTCACGAGGTTAGACCACGTCAGGTTCCCGGCAGACACGCCGCCCTCGGTTTTGCCCTCGCCGCGCAAACCGTGACAGCCGCCGCACGTCATTGTCGACGGAGGCACGTCCGTGTCGCCAAGCATCGCCGTCATCTTTTTGCCGGACGGGCTATCGCCCCGCAGGTAGATCGCCTTCCCGCGGCGCTCGCTCTCAGTTAATTGAGCGTACGCAACGGAACCGGCCAGCAGAATGCTGATGAAAAGAAAAACGCGGAACTTCATTTCGATTTTGTAACTTCGCCTTTATCGTTGACGACGCTCTCGACCACCTGGACCAGCTCAACGACGTTCGCCATGCCAAACGCTTTCTTCCACAACCCGGTCGGCTCGTTGCCGATTATGAAGATCGTTTTGTGATCGTCTTTGTTCTCGACGTACTGGCCGAGTTTGTAGAGCGCCCAGTCAAGGTTCTCTTTCTTTCCGGTCAAAAAAATCCAACCGCGACCGGCGTGAAACTTCTTCGCGTACTCTTTCATGCGCGTCGGCGTGTCGACTTCAGGATCGACCGTGAGCGAAACGAGAAACACGTCGCGGCCGACGCGGTCGCCCAGCGCTTGCTGAATCTTCTCCATGTTGCGATTCATCGGCGGACAGACCGACGTGCAGGAGGTGAAGAAGGCGTTGACGATCACGGTCTTGCCTTTGAGCACGTCTGAATAGAAGCGCACTTTCTTCCCATCCTGATCGAGCAGTTCGACGTCGGTGAAATACTTCTCCGCCGGCGAAGGCTGTGCCGAAGTCTTGTTCATGTGCGAGTGATCATGAGGCTGCGGGGGCGCCGCCTGCGTCGGCTTCGCACTCGACGCATTCTGGGCCGGCGCCGTTGCCGCAGCCTGCGTCTGACCCGCGGTATTCCCTTGGGCCAGGCAGATCTGTGCCGTCGTGAGAACGGCAACCAACAGTATGAGAATTGTGAAAACTTGTCGTTTCATTACTTTGATACCTCCGCGGGGATCATGCTCTTGCCTGCTGCGACGTCGTTGATGATTTGGACCAACTGGCTTGACTTCGCCAGCCCGTAAGTTCGCGTCCAGGTGCCGCGCGCGTCGTTGCCGATCAATATCGTCGGCGAATGATCTTCGCGACGTGCGGTCGACGCGCCTAAAGCGCGCAGCAGTTCATCAAGTTGCGGTTTATTTCCGGTGACGAAGGTCCACCCGTCACCCGCGTGAAACTTCGCACCCCAGGCTTTGAGCCGTTCAGGGGTGTCGGTCGCGGGATCGACGCTGATCGAGATGAAACTAACGTCGCGTCCCGCTCTGTCGCCCAGTTCCTTTTGAACGCGTGCGAAGGTTGCGCCGAGCGGCGGACAGATCGTCGTGCAAGTTGTAAAGATGAAATTAATAACGACTGTTTGACCCTTAACAAGATCCGTGTAGAAGTGAACTTTCTTTCCGTTTTGATCTAGCAGTTCGACGTCCGGAATGTTCATTTTCGAAACTGGCGTATCCACATCGTTATCGTTGTGTGCGCCGTGAGCACCGTGCGACGGAGTCTTGGGGTGTTGGTGTTGCGCCTGCGCGGCCACCGAACCCAGCACGCAAAGCAGAAGCACGAATATTATTTTTGAATGCATCTTTAACTCCTCGTTTGTAACGTCATGGATGGCAATTGCCGGAACGACACTCCCTGCGATCTGCTCTCGACAAAGATGAAATACGAACCCGTCTGCGGAACTTTTATGTCGAGCTCGTAGACGCCGTTGCCCACTGAACGCGCGAAGTCGCGCTTCTGCCAGATACCGGACGACAGTAACGTCAACACACGCACATCCTTCAGATCGCTCTTCGCTTTGAGCGTCGTGCTGTCGATGAGTTTGAATCGCAGCTTGTAATCCTCTGCGACGTTAAGCTTGTTGTCCTTGTTCAGGTACTCGATCTGAATCGCGACTCTTTTTTCGCGCGGCACATCCGGATTCGACTTTGCCTCGGCCGTAAAGCAGTGCGTGATGCGGGGCGAGTCGAGCAGAAACGCGACGTCGTAGTTGCCGCTCTTCGGCAACTTCGTCGTCGTCGAGTAAACGCCCGACGTGACTTCGCGCAACGAGCGATCGACCACCATCAAAGCGCGAGGTTTGCGACGGTAGTTCTGAAAACTACCCATCGGAGCGGCCATGCCTTCGGAGTAGTAATAGATGACTCGGTCAGCGGGATTTGCGAGCAGCACCGAGTTTCCTTCGGGTGCAGGAACTATCACATCTGCGCTCGCCTCGACCGACGCTTCTTCAGGAGCAATCTGTCCGCCGGGAAACTTCGTGACATCGGGTTGGCCCGTCAACGTGCTCAGACGGACCATGCTAACCTCAGTCGAACCAGTGGAGCGCAGGTAGGCAAATGCGCCGGTGAACGCGACTTGATCGGGTCCTTTGTCGACGGTGATCGTATGCGCAAGACGATTTGTCGAGGCATCGAACACGTACACGACGTTCTCTTTCGGGTTCGGAACGAATCCCCAACGACCGCCGGGCGCAAAACGCACGTTTGTGATTCCCGGTTTCGTTTGTATCCGCGTGGCAATCTGCTGGCTGCGTGTATCTACCACCGCGATACTTCCGTCGGTTTCATTCACGACGTAGAGCGCATTGCCGATTGACGAAGTTGCGACTGACGTTGCTGGGGCACCCGTCTTCAGATCTTTGACCTTCGCGAGTTTCTGAACGTCGATTACCGAGAGCGTGCCGTCTGTCTCATTCGTGACGAACGCGAACCGGTTGTCGTTGCTGAAATCGATCTCGTGATGGCCGTTTCCGGTTGCGATCTGGGCCACGACTTTCAATGTCGTCGTGTCGATCACAGTTACGCCGCTCTGTTTGTCGGGCGCCGCCGCGTCGTTCCCGACCCACAGGTATCGCTGATCGGGTTGCAAGCGAACACGAACCGGCTTCAGACCGGCTTCGATACTGGCCACGATCTTCCACATGCTGGTGTCGACCACGGCGACCTGGTTTGCACCAGGCATGCTGACGAAAAGTTTCTCGTCACTAATCTTCTGCGCCCAGTCTTCGCCGGGACTCTTGAGCATGACGAGCGTCAGTAGTTTGCTGGAGCCGAAACCAAGCAGCGGGTCGATTACAGAGATGTTGGATTCTTCGTTGAGTGCGAGGAGGTAATAGGCGTTGAGATCGACGTCAGGGCGCGAACGCAGACTGCCCTGAAGAAACGATTGGACCTTTTCGCGACACACCTTCTCATCGGCCAGATTCTCTCCACGTTGTGATAACCAGACGGCCGGTTTGACTCCAGAGAGTGGCGTCTTCGTCGCTTTGTCCTGGATCTTGAAGCGAACGATCGCTTCTTTGCCCTCCATCAGCTCGGAAGTTCTTCCTTTTTCTTCTACTGGCTCAATCGTGAATTCGACCTCAAGGCCTTCGCGTTCGATCTTCTGTGTGGCCGACTTATTCTGGGCCGATGAAGGCGTAACACTTAGGGCTGCGGCAAAGAAAAATATCAATACGCGCGTAATCGCCTTCAGGTCGCGCATCGTGCTGCAAAACGATCTGACCGCAACGACAGCATCGTTTGCGAACTCGAGAATCGCAGTGCGCAGCTCCGGCGACTCGTGAAAAATAAAGAGTGTGCGACCGTTGTTCTGTCTGATGTTTTCAATGGCAAAGCCGCGGCAACGAAGGAAGCTGGTTAGTGTGAGATCAGTTGTTTGGTACGTCGTTTTCGATGATTCGAGAGAATTCGGGGTCATAGTTTTTCTTCATCGTTGAGTGCTCTTGGGAGAGCAACGTATTGACAGAGCGATAGCGGCCAACCTGTGTTACAGGTGGCAGGCGAGGCCACAAGGCAGGCCGCATTCGCAGTTTTACAGTCGTGTTAGAACGCGCAGGCGGAGCCTTTGCTCTGCGTGGAGAGCTCGTTCAAGGCCGTGATGATCGCGTCGCCGTCAGTTACAAGCTCCTGAGCGGTTACGCCTACAGTCGGATCCTGATTGATCTTGTTGTCAGCGGAAATCATTGCGTTGACTTTTTTCTGGAAGTCTTTGACCTTCGTGACGGAATCGCAGAATTTTCCCTGGTCGAGCGTTAAGGCAACGCCATCGAGTTGACCGAGAAGACCCGGACGGTCCTTCGTCTCGGCCTGCTTGCCGTTGATGACAATAATCTGAACTTTACCTTTGAGTTGTGTGATCATGGATTGCACTTCGCTGACTGTCGTCGCCAGCGCCACAGGTACGGCGACAAGCATGGCGAGAGCGAATGCGATAGTGGCGAACGAGATTTTCTTCATCATTATTCCCTTCATCTTTTTTGAGTTGATAGCGCAGTTGAGGCGCACTCTCCTTGAGCAACCACTGTGCCTTTGCTGTTTCTGTTCAAATATCCGTAAATGGAAAAAAGAGGTGTTCCGTGGTGGAACAATGGACGCTGGAGTGCTCCAGCATGGATCACAAACACGGATGACACAGATTTCTCCGTGTCATCCGTGTCTCCGTTCACTACGGTGTTACGCGGAAGATGCCCCACAGTCCGTTGTCGAACTGGAAGGACGACTGCGTGCGATACAGGTAATCACCCGTCACACCCCGCGCACCACCAGCGCCGTTCACAGGAACAGCGTCCATATGATTCGACGCACCGTGACCTTGTTGAGCTCCTTTCCACTCGGAGAGCGGATTGTTGCCAATCTTGGTCGAGTTGTTGACGTAAGGCTCCTGCTGCCAGATGTGCCCGTGAACCTGGAACACATTGTTACGCGCGTGACCATTTGAATTAAGCACGCGGAAACGAACCGGCGTTCCGGCCTTGGCCGTGAACACAGGAGTTACTGGGTCGCCGCCAACCTGTGCGTTCGAGAGCGAGTTCGTGTAATCGAACTCACGAGTCTGCTCGAGCGGCAGATCCGGCTCATAGCCCAACCGCTTCCACATCGGTTCCGTGCGATAGTTGAGGGCCTTCTGACCGGAGTCCTCCGGATCCTCTTCTCCCGCCACGTTCGGCACTGCGGCCGCATCACCTTGCAAGTTACCGCGTCGCAGGTTGATGTCGGTCTGGAACTGGAGCACCAATTCCCGGAACGTGGTGCCGTCGGTCTTGCTGACCGTCGCCTGCGCACGCGAGTTCGCGTCTTCTATCCAGGTCGAACCCTGCGGCTCGATGATCAGCGAGCCGATTGCGCCCTTGTTCGAGTGCTTGATCGGGTCAGATGAGATCAAGTTGGTCGCACCAAACTCAATCGGTGTTGCAACCTTCGTCGTACCGTTCATGCGGATGTCGCCCGCGTACCACTTGTACTTCACGGACTCGCCCGGCTTGGCGGTTTGACGCCCGTCGGGAGTGTACGATTCGGGGTTACCCACTACGTTGAAGCCAACGTTGGCGCCGTCGCTTGATACCACATCGTAAGCGACGAGTTGCGGGTGGAGACCGACCTGATTGGACGGCTTCACCTGGTTCGCGTTGAAGTTTTCAATGATCATCGGCAACGTGTTCCAGCCAGGAAGGTCAGGAACTTCGTTGGGCAATTTATTGAACAACGTTACTTCAATGCAGTCGCCGGCATTAGCTCTCAGCACGAGCGGCTCGACCGGCACGTTGGCTTTGAGTTTCCCGGTTCCGGCATCGATGTCGTTCGTGCGGACATACAGAATCGCGGTTGGGTCATGCAGTATGCCGCCCTGGTTCGTTCGGTTGTTGTAAACGAGCGTACCGCCAGCCAGCGCGTCTTTCGCGGCGACGGCGGTCACGCTGAATTTGCGGCTTGGTGCAGCCGCGGGACAGGTGCCGTTGAAGTCTCTCTTATTTGTTGCAGCCTTCTGCGAGCCGGTCGGATTGTTCGGCAGCAGTTGCAGGTCTGGCTGGAGGCCTTCGGCGCCGCGGTAAGCGCGGAGCAGACCCCATGTGCCGTTCCACTGGTTATCCACGGATCCACCCGGCTGATAGAGGTAATCGACAAACGGAACACCGCCCTTGATCGCCGCAATACCCGGCAGCTCGAATTCGAAGTGCTCGGAGATGCCCATCGACTGCGAATTGCGGTAACCCGAATTCGGATCGCTGCGCTCGTAGAGCCACTTCTGACCGTGGATGTTGAAGTTGTGACTCTCTTCGTGAGCACCGACAAGAATGCGGATTTGCACCCTGTCAGCCTCATAGGCGCGCATCATCGGAGTGAACGGATCGCCGCCCTGAAGACCACCGGTCAGCGCCGGGTAGAAATTCGGTTGAACGTTCAGATCCGGATTAGCTCGCGTTACGTCTGATCGATAAATGTTCGACAGGTCGCCGGCGTCACCCGCCGCCTGCTGATTGTTCGAAGGATCCTGTGCGCGCAGTGCGACAGGCTCGTTGCGATAGTTGACCGTCATGGTGCCTGGGTCAGCAGCTGAAACTGCTTCAGGACACGGAAGCGGCACGCCACCGGGACATTCTTCCGCTTTCTTGATGTTGATCGGAAGCGCCGCTTCTTCTCTCGCCGGCGGGTTAATCGCGTTATCCGGATCGGGAATCGGATGACCCGCACCGTTGACGCCGCCCCCTGCTTTGTAAGCGAGTGTATAGTCGGCGAACTCGAGCAGGAACTCGCGATAGCTGTCCGCCGTGTTCTGCGTCTGAATGACGGCTTGCCACGTCGTTGGACCACCATCGAAGCGTCCACCGAGCACTTCGCCGGTTTCGTTGTGTTTCCAAATGGAACCTTCAGGCTCCGTCACGAGACCTGAATAGAGGCCTGCTTGCTGGTGCGTGGAAGGTCCAAAGTGATCGTGGGAGAAGACCGTGCCAAGCGTTCGGTCTTTGCCCGCGAGGTTCAACGTCGGATCAGCGAACCAGCGCTGGACGGTTGTCTGTGCTCCGAGCGTACCGAAGAACGGATGCGGCTTGGCTTCAAGCGTGGTCTTGTTGGTGCTGTTGAAGGCTTGCAAACCGCCTGCGGCGTTGATGGCGTGAATGCGTTCGAGCACTTCGCCCGGCGCAAACGTGCCGTCTTCATAGTTGAAACCATTGCCCGCGCCGTCTGACGAGGTCACGTCAAATTTCACGAGGTGAATGTGCTGACCCATGATGTCGGTCGGCGTGCGCACCTGGAAGTCGTCGAGTTCGTAGATGTGCGGGGCCAGGTTTGTGTGCTGGAACGTAATACAGTCGTTGGTGTTAGCGCGGAAGAACAGCGGCTCCGGAGCACGCGCGCCGGATAAAGTCGGCGCAACATCTCCCCACAGCGTCAGAATGCGCGACTGCGGGAAGTGCCAGCCTGCTTTGTTCAACTTGAGGTCAAGCTGAATCGCAGCGCCTTTGTACAAGCGCGGACGACCAATAGCATTGCCAGCGTCGTCGCGACATGGATCAGCGAACGGCGCACCTGGTTTCGGCGGCAGACCATTCAACACGAAGCTCGCGGCCGTACCGTCTGGACGGAACGTCGATACGTTCTTCTGTGCGTGGAAGTTCATCGCCGCGACTTCTTCGGGTGTTCCCGTCTCCGGAAGCGCTTTCGCTTCGGCGACAAGGATCTCCTTGTTGAAATCGAGACGCGTTTCGACGCTTTCGGCCTCACCTCCAACGATGATGTGACGTGGCAGACCACCGTCGTCGATCGTGTCGAGCGGCGGGTGTGGCGGACGGTGTCCGGCGACGCCCGGAATGTAGAACGGATAGCCCTTGAACTGGGCAGTTGGCATCGGCGGCATCGCGATCGTCGGTAACGGCACGATTGCGGGAATCGGAGTGCCCTTCACGATCTCGCCGTCAGGCAACGCACGCGCGCCATCGGCCGGACGGCCATCGCCGTCGAGCTGTGTGCCTTCTTCAAAAACATCGTGTGTGCGCCACAATTCCCACATACCCTGTGCGAAGTGCGGGTAGAAGTGGCAGTGGAAGATCGAGTCGCCCGGCGTCTTGTTCCGGTTGCCGGAGCCACCGTGCGCAATCTCGGTAGTGAATGAAAACCCGGGTCCCATTGCCTGACTATCGAGATAGCTCGAGTTGTCGCTGTCAGGCGTGTTCAACCACTGGTGCGCGTGCAAGTGGTGAATGTGATGTTCTTTTGGACCAGCATGGACCACGCGCATCTTTACGTGATCGTTGAGATAGCTGTGGTGCACGTTCGACGGATCGTCCGGAAACAAGACCTTCGTCGCTTTCGCGCCCGTGATCAAGTTGCCGCTGCCGTCCTTCGTGTTGGCCGGAACGTCAACGATCTGCGCCGGGTCGCCTACGGCCCAGGCCGACAGGAAGAAGTCTTCATATTTACATTCGGTACAGTTGGCCATCGGGCCGACGCCGAGACGGTTGGCGAGGATTTCCGCGCCGATACCGCCGGTGCCATAGTTGATGGCGAAGCCGTCTTTCACACTGTAGAGCGTGTGCGAAAGTACTGGATCTTCAAACTGCGGGAATGCCTGAATTGCTTTGATTTCGTCGTGATAGACGACAGTAAACTCGCGGAACGGCTGATCGCGATCAGGTTCCACGGCATTTGGGCGATATGTGCCCGCCGGAAAGCGGCCCTTGTTTGGACCAGTGATCACAGCGTTCAGATCCGAGTGCACGATGTTGTTGTTTGCATCGAGCATCTTCACGATGGGTTGACCCGCGCGGGGATGTCCCGTGGGATACACGGCGTCGTAATTGAGAATCGGATGCCCGGCTGCAGTCTTCTGCGGCGTGCCGTCCGCGTTCTTCGCGGTGGCCATCGCCAGCTCTTCCGCAGTTAACTGCGAGCGATACCACTCGGCGGTCTTCACCTGAACGTTGACCGAGCCGAAGAGGCCCATCGCCAACGATCCGCCATCGCCTTCACCGCCGGTCGTGGCGGCCGTCGAATAAAGCAAGTGACTGCCTTCGCGCTGTGCGAGGTAGGTGTAAGTGGCCGATGCACCCGGGTTAACCAGGCTGCTGGGGTTCTGTCCGACGTTTGAGCCGTCGGAGGCGATCGAGCCGACGAGACTCAAACCCATCACGTGCGCTGACGCAGTACGCGTCGCGGGAGCGTTATTCGCGGCAAACGAATTAACATCGGCCGGGTCGGGTGCTAGAAGGTTTGTAAAGTTGATTTGGAGACAATCTCCGACGTTCATGCGGAGGGCGATCGGGCGCGGCCGCTTACCGGGACGCAGTTGAACGTTGCCGGCGACCAGGCCCTTCGACGAATCGATGGCGACGACGTCACGCTTGAGCGCGTAGATCATACCCGCGGGGTTGATCACGCCGAGACGGTTGTAAATCAAGGCCTGGTCGAACGCGACCACTTCTGCCTTGACCGTCCGCTCGCACGTCGTTGGTGGCGTTTGAGCATGCGCACCCGACGCGGCGACAGCCATGACTACTGCGGCGCAGCCAAAGGCGAACAGCGACTGCCATTGCCGCAAAGCATTTCTAATATTCATAGAATTTTCCTCGTTGAAACCACGTAAGAAAGTATGTGTTTGAGTTGTTCGCGCCGCGCGGACCTACCAAACGTGGTGGCGAGGCTTCATCGGAAGTTCATCAGAGGAGGACGCGTGCACGCGACCACTCAACGGAATGAAATCTCGCCTGTGCAACCGCTGTGCCTGTAGATCAGTTTGAAGTTTGTGGCTGAGGAAGAATGCACCGGTGTTCCAAGTTGGATTGTTGGGTGTGAGAGTGTTCCATCACGGAACACGATCGCGTCAACGTAAGCAGTTTCCCGCAAAGTCGCAAAGTCGCAAAGTCGCAAAGGAAGAGGCGAGACAAAAACGTTATAGACCAAACATGATCATACTTTTGGGATTGCCTTGCGTCTTTGCGCCTTTGCGGGAACGCCTACTCTGTTTGGCTCTCGCTGTCGGCGCCGCTACGCAATCCAAAGCTTTTCATCTTTCGATATAGCCTCGGACGGTGGTAGTTAAGAATCTCCGCGGTTCGCTTAACGTTCCCACCCGTGCGTTCGAGCGTCTGCGCGATCGCTTCGCGTTCGATGTCTTCCATCGTGAAATACGGCGGAATTAGGCAACGAAACTCGAGCGGCTGAGAATGGTGGAGATGTTCCGGTAACGACTCAGGCGATAATTTATCTTCAGTCGCAAAGAGCACCGCGTGTTCAATCACGCTTTCGAGTTCTCGAACATTGCCCGGCCAGTCGTAACGCAGCAACAAAGCAAACGCAGGTGACGAAATCTCGCGAATTCGCTTTTTGTACTTTTCCGCGTAGTGCTGGAGAAATCGGTTGGCAAGCAGCGGTATGTCGTCCAGTCGCTCGCGGAGCGGCGGTGACTTTATTTTTATCGTGCTGATACGGAAGTAAAGATCGTTGCGCAGCGCTCCTTCTCGAATCATCTGCGCGGTGTCACGATTCGTCGATGAGACGAGCCGAAAATCGACGCTGATCTCCTGTTCGTCGCCGAGTCGACGAAGTTTTCGCTCCTGTAGTACGCGCAGAAGCTTCGTTTGCAGGTGACTGGGCATCTCGGCGATCTCGTCCAGCAACAACGTGCCGCCCGCTGTTGCTTCAATCAGCCCTCGTTTGTCGCGATCTGCGCCGGTGAATGCGCCTTTTCGATATCCGAACAATTCAGATTCGATGAGTTCGTGCGGGATGGCTGCGCAGTTGATGCGCGTGAAAGGAAAGTCGGCGCGCGGACTCTGAAAATGGAACGCCGCCGCAATCAACTCCTTGCCAGTACCTGACTCTCCTTCGATCAACACCGACGCATCCGACGGCGCAGCCGTACGAATAACATTGTGAATCTGCTGCATCTTCGGGTGACGGCCGATGATGCCGAAGTCGTCGCCGTCTGTTCGCAGCGCACTCTTCAGATTACGGTTTTCGCGTTTAATGGCCTCGAATTGCAGCGCGCGTTCGACGAGGGCCGTGACTTGCTGAGGCGTAAATGGTTTCTCGATATAGTAGAAAGCGCCACGTTTGATCGCCTGGATTGTGATGTCAACCGACCCGTGGGCCGTCATCAGAATCACTTCCGTGTTTGGCGTGTCGCTTTTTATCAATGCGAGCAGATCGATGCCGCTGGCGTCCGGCAGTCGCAGATCGGTGAACACCAGATCGTACGGAGCGCCTTTTAAGAACTCTTTCGCCTCGGCGCCGGATTTGGCGGAGTCAACGTGATGGCCCAGTTCCGCTAAGACAAGCCGGAGGGCATCAGTGACGCTCGGCTCGTCGTCGATCACGAAAATGCGGCTACGAGACATTCGCCACCTCCGTTTGTGTGGGCATTGAGATGGCTACCGTTGTGCCCTCGCCGAGCTTGCTGTTAAACGAGATCGTGCCGGCGTGCTGTTCGATGACCTTTTTAGCGTACGGCATACCGAGGCCAAGACCCTGCGTCTTAGTGGTGTAAAAAGGTTCAAAAATTTTCTTCGCTTCTTCCTCGCCTATTCCGCGACCGGAATCTTTGATTTTGAGTCTAAGTTCGTTATCGCTGCGGCCGATCGTGACACTTAAGCTGCCGCCATTGGGCATCGCCTCGATTGCATTCAGGATGAGATTCATCAACGCTCCGCGCATCGAAGATTCGTCGAACATTCCGTTAGCTGCCTGATGGTCCGTCGCGAGATGCACCTCGACGTTGTTCGCCGTTAACTGCGGACGCAGCAGTTCGAGAACGTCGTTAACCATGTCATTCAAGTTTACGGACCTCAAGGCCAGACTTACCGGGCGCGCGAACCCAAGGATCTGCTCCACACGATTGTTAAGGTGATTGATGGTTTCGACAATCTTGTCGACAAGATAGATTTCGCTTTCCGAAAAGTTCGTGGCTTTACCTTTAAGATGGAGCGAGTAAAGCAGCAACCCGGCGAGCGGATTCTTGACCTCGTGTGCTACCTGCGCCGCCGCGCGCCCGAGGGCGGCGATGCGTTCCTGCGTCACGAGCCGTTTATGCGTTTCGATCAATTCGGCCGTGCGCTCATCCACACGTGCCTCCAGTTCTTCGGCGTACCTTTTTATCTCAAGTTCGAGCCTGCGCTTCTCGTCCGTCAGCCGCTTCTTCTCCGCTGCGCGTCCGACTGCATTGAGCAGCACGTCTTTGACGATCGGTTTCGCGATGAAATCGTAAGCACCGGCGCGGACGATCTCCGGTATGACCGACAGGTTAGGTTCTCCCGTGATCATGATGACGGGAACATACACCGCGGCGTTGAACAGTTTCTGCAATAACTGAATGCCGCTCCTGCCTGGCAAATTGACGTCGATGACGGCGACGTCGAAATTCTCAGAAAAAAGCGCCTCGGCGCTGTTGTAGTCCGCGGCTGTTAAGACGTTGTAACCCGCCCGCTTCAGGAACTCTCCCATTGTCAGGCGAATACTGGGCTCGTCGTCGACCAACAGAACGCTAGGCATCAAACGTATTGAGCCTCCCACTCCTGAATTGCGGAAAGCTCAATGATGAAACGCGTAAACTTTCCTTCCTCGCTTTCGACATTGATCGTGCCGCCGAAGTCGCGAACGATTCCGAAGCTGACACTCAATCCGAGGCCGGTTCCTCCCGTTTCGCGGCGCGTTGTGAAAAACGGATCGAAAACTTTGTGCAGATCTTCACGTTTGATCCCAACGCCGTTGTCATAAAACTCCACGCGCACTAGACGCCCCTCACCAACACGGCGCGCGGAAATTCTGAATAGTTTGCGTTCCTCGGACTCGGCGGTCTTCGCTCGCTTCGCTTTAAGGGCGTGATAAGCGTTGCTGATCATGTTGACCACTACCTGCCGCAGGCGTGATCCATCAGCCCGCACCATCGGCAGACCCGGCTCGAGGTCAATCTCCAAAGTGATGCCTTCTTTTTCAAACTGCCGGCCAAACAAAGCAATCGACGTTTTGATCGAGTCTGCAAAGTGCACGTGTTCGAGCTCGTGACTTTCCGCTGACGCAAACATCAGCAGGCCTCGGACAATTTGTGCGATGCGTTGGCCTTCGTCGATAATCCCGTCAATCATCTGTTTTTCGAAATCACCGCGCGGCGTTTCCTCATCCTTGAGAAGTTGAGCGAAATTGATCACGCCGTTGAGCGGATTGTTGATCTCATGAGCAACGCCCGCGGAAAGTTCGCCAATGGAAGCCATCTTTGAAGTCTGGTAAAGCTGGTGTTGCATCTCCTCGCGCTCGGCTTCAAGTTTCTTACGAACCGATAGATCTCGGAGGGACAGGATCATGACTTCCTCGCCATCGGCCGTTAGCGGCGTAAATGAAACTGCAACTGGACGCGATTGGCCCTGTGCAGTTTGGACCGTCAACTCGATTTCGCCTGAAGCGTGACCGGCGAGCATCGGAACTTTGGGGTGCCCGTTTGGTTTGGTCTGAAGGAGCTCGCGTACGTCTCGCTGGATACAGTCCTGTTGCCGAAGACCAAGAATCTCGCAAACTCTGTTGTTGGCTTCGATTAAACGGTAGTCCGACAGCCGCACCACTCCGATTCCGTCTTTCGCTTGTTCAAACAACGCGCGGTAACGCTCTTCGCTGGCGCGTAATTGATGTTGTTGCCGGTGCACGATGCGGAGCAGCAGTGTTACCACGAGGGCATCGACCAGGATCGATATAACAACGTGTTCCGTTCGCTGTTTGATATTCCAACGTCGCTGCTCGTTGGCCTGACCGGGATAACGCGCGTCAACCCAGGCAAAGAATGGCGGACGAAGTGCGACTTCCCAGAAGGCAATTACGCCTATAGTCAGCGCGACCGTGAAAACGACGAAGAATGCTATTACCTTATAGTCAAACCTTTTCATCGCAGACCTCTATCCGCGTTTTCCCGTGTTTTCACGGATTGAAGACTTAGTGGTTCGGGGGTAAGCTCTCGCATTATGACATGGCCATCACTCCCGCTCGAAGAATGGAAGGACACGTGTGCCACGCTGCACATGTGGACGCAGGTCGTCGGCAAGATTCGCCTGGCCCAAACACCGCTCGTTAACCACTGGTGGAACGTGCCGCTTTACGTCTCGGCACGCGGTCTCACGACCACCGCGATGCCGCATGGCGACAAGTTTTTCGAGATGGAGTTTGACTTCATCGAGCACCAACTCGTGACCAAAAGCAGCGCCGGAAAGATCGCCTTTATCCGTTTGGAACCCATGTCAGTCGCAACTTTCTACGCGAAAACGATGGAGATGCTGCGGCATCTCGGTCTCGAAGTTCACATCTGGAAGATGCCGGTGGAGATTCCGGATCCGATCCCGTTCGATCAGGACGATCAGCATAAGTCGTACGATCCAGAATATGCGCGAAGGTGCTGGGAAGTCTTGCGGGCGTCGTACAAAGTGATGGAAGAGTTTCGCGGCCGGTTCATCGGTAAGAGCAGTCCCGTGCACTTCTTCTGGGGCAGTTTCGATTTGGCCGTAACGCGTTTCTCAGGCAGACCAGCGCCACCACGGCCCGATGCCGACGCGATCACCCGCGAGGCTTACTCACACGAAGTAATCAGTCACGGCTGGTGGCCCGGACATGGACCACTTGGCAAACCCGCGTTCTACTCGTACACCGCACCTGCGCCGGAAGGTTTGAACGCAGCAGCGCTCCGCCCAAACAAAGCGTTTTGGAGTAACGACCTCTCTGAGTTCTTGATGTACTACGACGACGTGCGAACGGCGCCAAACGCCGACGAGGCTCTGATGGAGTTTTTGGAAAGCACTTACGAGGCAGGCGCGAACCTCGCTAAGTGGGACCGCGCCTCCCTCGAAAGATAAGCCTTTCTTTTTTGTGCCTTTTTGTGTCTAACCTTGTGTGCCTTTTGTGGTTAAAACCTGAACCGCAAACCTAACTGAATCTGGCGTTCGCCGAGAAATGTTCGTGGCCCACCAAACGGCGCCGACACCGCCGGATTCGTCAACACTACTGCTGAATTGCTCGCGATTCCATAACGGCCCGTATTCACCGTCGCCAAATTCGATCGATTAAACAGATTGAATGCTTCACCAAGAATACTCAAGCTGTAGCTCTCGCCAAACTTGAACGTCTTCGTGACGCGGGCGTCGAAAATGTAAACGCTCGGCGTGGTGAAACCATTTCGTTCCGTGCCGGGCACGCGGTCGGTGCTCGGATTGGTATCGCGATTCGCGTCTCCGGTAATTAACGCCGAATACGCAAACCCCGATTGAAGCGTAATGATGCCGGAGAAGGTCCAATCGCTGAGCAAGTGTCGCGCGAAGGCGTTGCCATTCTGAACAGTTCCGATTTCATAAACAGGGCTGAACACGAAGCGATGCCGAATGTCGAGATCGCTGCGGCCCCAGTCGGCGTTGATGTCGAGATTGTTCTGCAAACCCTTCGCATCATCGGCACCGACAACCACCATGGTCTGGTCAGGCCGGTTGTCCTTTGCGTTCGAGAACGTGTACGCAGCGATAAACTGGAAGCCGCGGGTGAAGCGTCGCCGCAGTTCCGTCGCGAGCGCGTTGTAGCGAGAGTCTCCGGTGCTCTCAAACAGATTTATACGAGCAAAACCGGGAATCGGGCGTATCAGCGGGTGACGCAGCACCGTGAACGTTGTGCCCGCCGGATCGGTCACAGTAGTTGGCACGGGCGCACCGAGATTGATGTCGCGCGTGCGGCCGATGTGCACGCCGCGGAAGTACAGGTAGTTGACTGACAAACTCGTATTCGCAAACAGCTCGCGTTCGACACCGACCCGTCCCTGCTGCACGTACGGTTGCGCGAAGTCTCTGGCAAACATGTAGAGACTCGGATTCAACGCCCCCGAAGTCGGCGGAGCCGTGAAAATGTTCGGATAGACCAGGCAGGGATTCGGCACGGCGGTACAAGTGAGACTGACGCCGGTGACCTGTATTCCGTTCTGCGAGTGGGCAGTCCCAAGCATGATCGCCGGCGTGCGGCCAAAGAAGATGCCGTACCCTCCGCGCACGACTGTCTTATCGTCAAATGCGTAGCTAAAACCAAAGCGCGGCGCGAAATTGTTGGCGTCACGCACTGGCGTAGTAGTGTCGAGTCCGGCAACCGCCAGCGCCGCACTTGGGTTCCGCACCTGGGGATCCGCAAGATCCTGAAGGTCGTAACGAAGCCCGAGGTTAAGTGTGAACTTCGGAGTCACACGCCAGTCATCTTGCACAAACAGGCCATACTCATTGAGATCCGGGTGAGTTTCTGGGCCTGACGTGCCTGTGCCCGCAAAGTTCTGCGTGAAAGACGCAGGAGTGTTTGCGGCAAACGCAGCATACGAGTTGAACGTGTACTGACCCGAAAACAGGCCAGGGAAGAAATTGAAAATGCGATCGAAATTGAAGTCCGCGCCGAATTTCAAATTGTGATCTCCGTGCGTGAGACTGACGACGTCGATGAACTGAACGCGCTTGATCGTGGTTTCGCGGGGACTGAAGTTGTTTCTTCCCAGTTGCAGAAATCCATTCAAGGTATTAATTCGCGCTTCCGTAACGGCGCTGTTTGCTTCGCCAGGCTCGCGATCGCGGCCAAACTGAAAGCGAAGCTCGTTGATTACTGTCGGCGTCAACGTAGATATCAATGAGCCGGAGAACGTGGTTGTCTTCGCAACGCTGTTCCCGGAGTGTTCTTCAACGCTCAGTGGTCCACCGTTTTCGTTGTTGTTGCCGGTGAAGTTCTGTTGATTGAATCGCAACACGAGTTGGTTCGAACCATTCAGACGAATATCTGTCTTCACCATGTAGACGTCCTGATCGCGTCCGATCTGGTAAGTATCCATCTTCGGCGCCAGCAGGTTGCGAATGTTGGCCGGTTGCGCGAAGAAGTTCGGCGGGTCGACAACGTTGGGAATGTTCGATCGCTGCCCGTCGTAAGCGAAAAAGATGAACGCGCGATCGCGTTTGATTGGTCCACCGATGGTGGCGCCGAATTGATTGATCTGCGACTTCGGACGTTTTGCTCCGCGCGCGGTCAGAGTCGGCGTGTTGGAGTTCAATGCTTCGTCGCGGAAGAATTCAAACGCGCTGCCATGCCAGTCGTTGGTCCCTGATTTGGTAACGACGTTGATAACCGCGCCGCCCGATCGCCCGAACTCAGCCGAGAACCCGTTTTGGTTGACCTGAAACTCCTGCACCGATTCTTCCGAGAACTGATACGGCGGCCGTGTGCCCGTGCGTCCGAATGACTGGCCAAAGAAGGTGTTGTTGTTATCGGCGCCATCGACTTGGAGGCTGTTGAGTGTTCCCTTTTGTCCGCCGACCGCGAGATCTCCCTGGCGCGTCGGATCGCGGACTACGCCTGGCGTAAGGGTCGCGAAGTCGAGAAAGTTCCGGCCGTTCACCGGCAGGTTGTCGATCGCGCGTTCGTTGATCACCGAGGAGACGGACGTGCGAGTGGTCTCGACCACCTGGCCTTCAGCGGAAACGTCGACCATCGCCACGGTCGCATTACCAACACTCAGTTGGATGTCCAACGGTGTTTGGCCGCCGACCGTGACGACTACGTTCGTAAACGTCGCCGGCACGAATCCCTGAGCGCCGCTCGTCTCCACTTTGTAAGCGCCGGGAGGCAGGAAGACGATGCGGTAGATTCCTTCATCGTTTGTTGCGGCATTCTTTGCGAGGCCGGTCGAAAGACTTGTCGCCGTGACCGTCACATTCGGAACGGATGCGCCATTCGGATCGGTAACGCGTCCTTCAATGTTACCGGTGTTTGCTTGCGACTGACCGAAAGCGCTGATCGAAATTGATAAGAGACACACTAAGAGCAGGCACAAGCGGTATGTGCGCGGGGGCTTACTAAACATGATTTCCTTCCTTTGTTGGCGGACTAAACGTGGCCTGAATAACGTCTGGATTTGACGGTTGATACTAGTTCAGCGATGGGTGGTTGGCAAGGTGAAGGAAGGTAATATTTACCATTTTCCATTTTGTCGTTTTTCATTTCTCATTTCGCCGGTTTACCGGGTTATGGCCAACGCGAGCGCCAAATGAAAAATGGAAAATGATCAAGCAGGATTGGACGGTTTCAGCGGACGCCACAGAGCGGCGATACGCTGTCCACTCGCGGTTTGCAGCAGGCTCATCACGCCCATGTAACCAAAGCCGAAGAAGAACAGCAGTAAGAACGGAATCGTGCCCCACATGTGCAAGCGTGACGAGTAAATGATCGCCAACAGAAAGTAGAACGCGAAACCGATTTCCAGTAGCGGTAGCAGACCGCGTTTTCGTCTGTACTTCTTTTTCTTCCACGTCGCGTCGCTCGTTTCTTCAACGCGATACTTCGGCGTGCGCACAAATTCCGACTTCACACCCAGGAGCGCTTCGAGCACGGCACGCGCGTTGGAAAACGCCAGACCAATTCCTAATCCCATGACGAGCGGCAGGTGCATCAAGCGCGGCGCTCGCTTTTCGTCGAGATACCAGACTGCCGAACCGTAAAACAACACCACCGAGATCGATGAGAAGAACAATAGCGGGAGATCGAGAATCATCAAGTGGTAGAACGGTTGGTTGTAACGCACCAGCAACAGCGGGAATTGCAGGAAGCTCGCCACGATCATCAACGGATAACTGATGTTTCCCGTCAGACGGAAGAACATTTCCAGCTTCACACGCAACGGCAGCGGCGCGAGCCAGATGCGTGGATATAGTTTCAAACCGACCTGCATTACGCCCTTGGCCCAACGTCGCTGTTGCGCCTTGAAAGCGTTGATTTCGACTGGAATCTCCGCGGGCGCTTCTTCGTCGAGCAGGTAAACAAACTTCCAGCCCATCAACTGCGCGCGAAAACTCAAATCGGTGTCTTCGGTCAAAGTGTCGTGTTGCCAGCCGCCGCTTGATGCGATCGCCTGCCGTCGCCAGATGCCGGCCGTGCCGTTGAAGTTGAAAAAACCACCAGTCCGATTGCGCGTGGTCTGTTCGACGACGAAATGGCCGTCGAGCATGATCGTTTGCAAACGTGTCAGCAGGTTGTAGCGGCCGTTGATGTGCGACCAGCGCATCTGCGCGCAGCCCACGAGCGGATCAGTAAAGAAGTCGACGAGTTTGCGCAGGCAATCGGGCTTGGGTACAAAGTCGGCGTCGAAGATTGCGAGCAGGTCGCCTTTCGCGGTCTTGTTTCCGTTTTCGAGCGCACCGGCTTTAAAGCCCGTGCGGTCCATGCGATGGATGTAGTGAATGTCGAAACCCTGGGCCGCATACTTCGCGACCACCGCTTCAGCAACTTTCGTTGTTTCGTCGGTTGAGTCGTCGAGGACCTGGATCTCGAGCTTGTCGTTCGGGTAGTCGATCTCCGTGACCGCTTTCACCAAACGCTCGACGACGTACAGTTCGTTGAAGAGGGGAAGCTGGACCGTGATGCGTGGCAGGTCGGCTTCGGCATACCGCGCAGCCGGCACCGGCACAAACCGACGGTAGCGCCAGAAGTCGATCACCTGCTTGATGCGATAAGCGCCGTAGACCGCGAGGGTCCCGAGAATCGCGAAATAGATGATCAGGATGATCCAGTCGAAGGCGTCGAGTCTGTAGAGCGGACTGATGTTGCCCCAGGTCTTATAAACACCGTCGTGGAAATAGCGTTCAAAGACGGTGTACGGGTCGTCGCCTACTGGATTGGGCCAGGGAGTTGGTGCCGGTGTTGGGGACTGCAAAATCATGAAAGCGCCAGATTTTACCTTATGGGAGCGAGATAGGGAAATCTAGATCCGCCGGTCGGGGGCGCTGTAATCGCTCGGCGCCGAGGCCATGTGTTCAGGGGAGGCGAGGGTGAAAGTGGACCGTTTTTCGCGCGTTTTTCTCGAACTCAGTTCTGCTATACCCGGCAGTACGTAGAAAACCGAGACACTGCCGAGCAACAATCCGGTCAGCAGTCGTGAGCTGTGGGTGTTCTCCCAAATTCCGAGAAAAGTTAGACCAAAGTCGATAGTCATCGGCAACGCCGACAGGACCAGCCATACCGGTGGCGGCCAATCAACGGACCTCAGCGGTCGCAACAGTGGATACAGCAATAACGTCAACGCGAAACCGGCGTACAGTCCGGTGCAGCGTGAACAAACGGCAAGCTTGTGTCCAAAGATGAAGTAGGACCGTTCCGCGAGTTGGTGGCAAACGACGGCAAAACCACCGTAGATGCTCGTTGCGAGTTGACCGTGAGTTTCGGCAGTTAGCGGAGCAATGACGATCAGCGAAACTATCGCAAATACTACTATCGTGCTGATCAACCAGATCCCTCTTACCATTACGTTCTTAGAAGCGGATCACTGTGTCCGGGCCGCCTTCGATGTGCAACGTGTCGACAAAACGAATGTGCCGCGACTCGGTGGTCATCACTACCGAGTGCGTCCGCTTGCCCGAGCCAAAGAACCGCACACCTTTCAATAACGCACCATCGGTCACTCCGGTTGCGGCGAAGATGATCTTCTTGCCCGGGGCGAGATCGTCAGTGTCGTAAACCTTGTTTGGATCGCGGATGCCCATCGTTGCGAGTCGATCGAGCACTTCCGTTGCTGAAGGCACCTTGTTTTTATCAACTCCCAATCTGTCAGGATCGAAAACAAGCCGCGCCTGGATCTCGCCGTTCAAACACTTCATCGCAGCAGCGGTGATCACGCCTTCCGGTGCGCCGCCGATGCCAATCAGCGCGTGAATGTTTGTGCCGGCTACCGCCGCCGAAATACCCGCGGACAGATCGCCGTCTGAAATCAGGCGAATGCGCGCGCCCGCAGCACGTACGTCGTTAATCAGTTTCTTATGACGCGAACGATCGAGAACAATGACTGTCAGGTCTTCGATGTCGCGGCCCAACCGGCGTGCGATGTTTTTCAGGTTTTCCTTGACGGGCGCGTCGATGTCGACCACGCCGCGTGACGATGGACCGACGACGATCTTGTCCATGTAAATATCAGGAGCGTTGAGCAGGCCGCCGCGTTCGGCCGCTGCCAGCACGGCGATCGCATTGTTGGCGCCGAGTGCGCAAAGGTTGGTACCTTCGAGCGGGTCGACTGCGATGTCTACCTCCGGACACGACTCCGCCAGTTCCTCGCCCGCGCCGATTCCGCCGCCTACTTCCTCGCCGATGTAAAGCATGGGCGCATCGTCGCGTTCGCCTTCGCCAATCACGACGCGCCCGCGCATGGGCACCGTGTCCATCACTTCACGCATCGCTTCGACGGCGACCTGATCGGAGTATTTTCGGTCGCCCTGGCCCATCGTGCGCGCTGCGGCGATTGCCGCCGCCTCACATACGCGCAGGAAATCGAGAGACAGCTCACGATCAGTCCTCAGTTCGTCACGCATTTACTCAGCTCTCCTGATTTGGAAGTTGTTTGTCCTGAAATCCGTGTTTCGTGCGGAGCACTGATACTTATAGCAGAGGCGTAGTGGACAAACAAAAGCGTAACAAGTAATCTCAGCCGCAATTATAGGCGCTCTCTTCGTTTCAACGTCCTCATCACATGGATCGAAGAATAGAACTGGTTATCTCTCTACTGGAAAACGACAGCTCACGCGCGTGGGACACTCACACGCTCGCGACGCTCGTAAACCTTTCGCCTTCTCGTTTTCGCCATCTTTTCAAGCACGAAACAGGGACCAGTCCGCGCCAGTACCTGCGCGAACTTCGTTTGCGGAAAGCGGAGGTCCTGCTGGCGACGACGTTTCTTTCGCTCAAGGAGATCGCGGAAGCGATCGGGATTGTTTCGGTAAGCCACCTGATGAAAGATTTCAAAGAACGACGCGGGATGACGACGCGCGAGTATCGCATCGCCGCGCGAATGGCGGCACCAAAAGCGAAATCAAAGAAACATTAGCCACTTTCGATACAAAATAGCCGCTTTCGGCAATTGACCTGGACCACGCTCTGGTCTACAGTGCCGCTCGCCCCACGAAACAAAAACAAAATGGAGTTTATGAATGATGTCCGAAACCTCACGGGGAGCGTGTGTCTTGTTGTCGTTCTTTGTCGTCGCCGCTGTGGCGCGCGGACAAACGCCGGAAACGGTTGTCGCGACTGTGAACGGCGTTCCGATCACGCAGCAGCAGGTTGATGAAACGATCGCCGCCCGCATTTATCCACTGCAACAACAACTGTACGCGATCAGACGAGCGGCGCTCGAAAACCTCATCGTCTCGCGTCTGCTGGAAACGGAGGCTAAAGCCAGTGGTGTGTCTGTTGACGAAGTGCGACGGCAACTCACGCAAGGAGAAATCAACGTCACGCGCGCTCAGGTGGAAGAGGCGTTCACGCAGAACGCGTCGTTCTTTGCTTCGATGAGTCCGGACGAAGCGCGCGAGCGTCTGCGACTCGATCTCGAAAACCAGGCACGCATGAAGCACTACCGCGCAGGGCTCGAGCGGCTCAAACAGAAGTGGGCCATCGCCGTGAGACTTGCCGAGCCGGCGTTTGCTTTGTCGCTGGACGATGGTGCATCGCCTGCTCGCGGAGCATTGAAACCGGCGGTGACGATCGTCGAGTTTTCTGACTTTGAGTGTCGCTTCTGTCGCGACGTGCAAGCGACGTTGAAGCAAGTGCTGGAGAGCTACGGGAAAGACGTGCGGCTGGTGTTCAAACACCTGCCGCTCGAAGGGCATCGCAACGCAGTGCCTGCCGCGCGCGCGGCATATTGCGCCGGAGAACAGGACCGGTTCTGGCAGTTTCACGATGCGCTGTTTGCGAGCGGAAGTTTGTCGCCGGCGGTTTTTGATCAAGTGGCGACGGACCTTGGTCTCGGACTGACGCGGTTCAATGCGTGTCTGAGTTCGGAGCAGTCTCGCGCCGCGGTGGTGCGAGACGTCGAGACGGCGCGGAGTTTTCGCATCGACAGTACGCCGAGCTTCCTCGTCAATGGCAAGTTGCTAAAAGGCGCGCTCAGCTTTGCCGAGTTTCAAAAAATTATTGAGCGCGAGTTAAACCAAACATCCTTACAAAACTAGGAGTTCCTCATGAAACGATTGCATTGGATTTTCATCTGCGTCGCTATCTGCGGCGTCAACGCAACAGCAGTTCAACCGGAGAAATTGATTCGAGAGACATACGCGAAGCTCGAAGCCTACAACGCTGCTGCGCAAGTACTGGAAAATGAGTTTACGCGTAAGGCATGGCGGCCTGACGCGAGTCTGCGTTTCGAACTCGGCGACTTTCGTTCAGGAAGTATTGAAGAGATTCTTAGCCAGCCCTACGCACGACTGATCACCCTGCCGTCCGGCGACGTGATTTCTCTCACACGCGGCAGTCATGCGCTCGACGACGGGCCGGAAGAGGCGACGTTCGCTGCTGCCTGGGAGCGCGGGCGATATGCGTCAGTCTTCGATCCGCAGTGGACCATCGCCGACGCTTTTCATTTCGAGCCTGAGAAGTATTTCGACATCGTCAGCTACGCGTCGTACCAGGTGACGGTGCGGTTTGAGGGACGATCCCGCACGTATCGAGCACTCGCGCTGTTTCACGATAAGACGAACGGCGCGGAGATGCGCGCGCCGGAATTTTGGGACGCGGTAGTGGACGGCGTTGGCCGCGTCTGGCAGGAGAAACGTCCACCGTACAAGACAAAGACTGGCCCACACACTGAGACGACACTGGCGACACCTGCAGCGTTGATTGATGATGGCGGCATGGGCGATGACGGTGGCTCGGGCGAGGAATCGGATGATGGAGTGGTTGTTGAAGAGAATCCTGGAGGTACAGCCTTAATTTCAACGCCGCTCACGTTCTGGTACAGCCCTGACGCCAGCGAACACGCGTCCGGAGATCATGGTGGGACAGCGGAATTCACCGGCACATGCACGCCACTGCCCGGTGGTCTCCAGCGGTGCGCCGTAGTGGTTAGTGACTTTGCCACGTTCGAAAGCGGAGTCTTGGACCACGTTACACCGTTCTTTTCGCACGTCGGTACCAAAGACCTGTCAACCCAAAACCGAACCGGTGACGCCGGGACGACGATCCAATGCGCCACCGCGACAGGAGTAGCTTTCTCGTCGTGCCTGATTGGAACGACATGCGCCTCGAACGCCCAGGTCACTCTCAATTTGGGTGTCGCATCTGGCAGTGTGACAGTAACGGGAGGCAATCTCTGGCGGGATGCGAACGCCGAGCATTTCTCGTGTAATCTTCCTCGCGCGATCCCCAGCAATTGCACCACCCCACTCTTTAACGGCGCCTGTCCCGCCGGCACAACGCGCACCAGCAACGGGTTTTGCTGTACCTCGACCAGTACGAGTTGCAGCAAGACTTTGGCTAACAAGTGCCTAATGTTCGGCGGCGATTTTGATTTCAGCACATGTACCTGTGCTGGTTGCAATGAGTGCGGGGGCTCGCCAATCGTCATTGATATCGCCGGCAATGGAATTTCGCTCAGCGATGCTTCCGCCGGCGTTGAATTTGATCTCGACGGCAATGCCGTGAAGGAGAAGTTGAGTTGGACGCTCGCCGGTTCCGACGATGCGTGGCTTGCGCTCGATCGAAACGGCAACGGATTGGTAGATAAAGGCGCCGAACTGTTTGGCGATTACACGCCACAACCGGAGGCAACTAACAAGAACGGGTTTCTGGCGCTGGGTGAGTTTGATAAGACGGCGAACGGCGGGAACGGCGATGGTCTGATCGATCAGCAAGACTCGATCTTTAGCAGTCTGCGGTTATGGCAGGACAAGAACCACAACGGCGTGTCTGAACCGGCTGAACTTTACACGTTACCGTCATTGAAGGTTGTCGCGCTGGAGTTGGAGTTCAAGGATTCGAAGCGCGTCGATCGCTATGGCAACCAGTTTCGATATCGAGCGAAGGTGAAAGATGCCACCGGCGCGTTTATCGGCCGGTGGGCCTGGGACGTTTTCCTGGTTTCGCACTGAATTGAAGATGAGGAATCTGCGCGACTACTTTTTCCACGGCGGCAAGGTACGTCGCGCCGGCTTCTCATGTTTTAGACCAAGGGCCCAGTCGGCCTGCATTAAGGTGTGAATGTCGCGAGTGCCCTCGTAGATGATTGCGGCCTTGCAGTTGCGCAGATAACGTTCCACCGGGTAGTCGTTTGAATAACCGTTTGCGCCATGAACTTCGATCGCCATCGACGCGGCCTTCTCGCTTCGAATCGTGGCTTGCCACTTCGCCAAACTCGTGGCCTTCGCGTTTGGCAGGCCTTCGTTCTTTAGATGGCCGGCCCGCAGCCATAGCAAGTGGCTCATTTGATAATCGGCCTCCATCTCCGCGATCTTCTGCTTCACTAGTTGATGATTCGCGATCTTCGTACCAAACGTCTCGCGCGTGTTCGCATACGACACTGACGCATCCCGGCTCGCGCGAATTACGCCAGTTGCGCCCGAAGCGACGGTGTAGCGTCCCTGCTCCAACGCGAACATCGCGATCTTGAATCCTTCGCCCTCTTCGCCGACCATGTTCTCCTGCGGCACGCGCACGTCCTGCAACGAGAAGTAGCCGGTGTTGCCGGCGCGAATGCCTAACTTGCCGTGAATCGTACCGGAAGAGAAACCTTTCATTGTTCGTTCGACGATGAAACATGACATGCCTGTGTGATCGCGGCGACGGCGCTTCTCTTCGTCAGTCCAGCAGAAGAATAAAAAGTTGTCGGCCACGTCAGCTAAACTGATCCACATCTTCTCGCCGTTCAGCACCCACTCGTTTCCGTCGCGACGCGCTGTGGAGCGCGCCCCAACGACGTCAGAACCGGCGCCGGGTTCGGTCAAACCATAGGTCGCGATCTTTTCGCCCTTTGCCTGCGGTACAAGGTACTTTCGCTTCTGTTCCTCGGTGCCCCACGTGTATAGCGTCAACGAATTCAAGCCGGTGTGCACTGACATGATGACGCGCATGAAAGTGTCGACTGCTTCAAGCTCTTCACATACGAGTCCCAGCGAAATGTAATCAAAACCAGCACCGCCATACTCCTCAGGAATACACACACCGAGCAGATTCAATGCGGCCATTTTTTTCACAACCGAAGGCTGAAATTCCTGTTTCTCGTCCCACTCCTTGATGTGCGGCGCGACCTCTTTCTGCGTAAACTCGCGCACCGTTTGCACCAGCGCCTGATGGTCTTCCGTCAATGCAAAATCGATCATTTCTCTACTCTTTCCAAAAGGGTACTCAAAAAGACCGGACATCTTACCAGAGCAAAACACGGATCGCACGAATGCTTTGCTATACTGCGGGCCATGCCGAAAAAGAAACGCGCCGATGCCGTCACGGTCGGCCTGGTGCAGATGAGTTGTGTGCCGGAGCCTGAGAAAAACTTGAAGAAGGCGATCGCCGGAATCAACGACGCCGCAAGACGCGGAGGGCAGATCATCTGTCTTCAGGAACTGTTTCGTTCACAGTACTTCTGCCAGACCGAAGACATCCAACTGTTTAAGTTGGCCGAATCGATCCCCGGACCATCGACGGAGGCACTGGGCAAAGTGGCGCGGCAACGAAACGTGGTGATCGTGGCCTCGCTTTTCGAAAAACGCGCCGCGGGCGTTTATCACAACACCGCCGTGATGATCGATACCAACGGCAAGATCGTTGGGAAGTATCGCAAGATGCACATCCCGGACGATCCGCTTTACTACGAGAAGTTTTATTTCACTCCCGGCGATCTCGGTTTTCAAACGCACGACACATCGTATGCAAAGGTGGGGACGCTCGTCTGTTGGGACCAGTGGTTCCCGGAAGCAGCGCGACTCACGGCACTGGGTGGCGCGCAATTCCTTTTCTACCCGACCGCCATTGGGTGGTTGCCGGACGAAGAACAGTCGATGAATGAAGCGCAGCATTCGGCGTGGGAAACGATTCAGCGCGGGCACGCGATCGCCAACGGCGTATACGTGGTGGTGGTCAATCGCGTGGGCCGTGAAGGTAAGCTGAACTTCTGGGGCCAGTCGTTTGTCGCCGATCCGTTTGGACGCATCATCGCAAAGGGCTCCGATACAGATGAAGAGGTCCTCGTGGTTGAATGTGATCTTACAAAGATCGAGGAGACGCGGCAAAACTGGCCGTTCCTGCGCGACCGCCGCATCGACGCTTACGATGGACTGCGCTTCCGCTTTGGGGAATGAACATGAAATACGGCTTGATAGACCTGTTTGGCCTCATAGGCGTCGCAATGATTGTAGTTACTTACCTGTTGCTGCAACTCGACAAGCTTAGAAGCACAGACCTTGCATACTCCGTTCTAAACGCATTGGGCGCGAGCCTGATCGTCGCTTCATTGATCGTCGACTTCAATCTTTCGGCGCTACTGATGGAAGTGTTCTGGGTGCTGATCAGTTTTATCGGCATCGGCCGTCACTTGCGACTCAAGACGATCCGATCCTGACCCATGGCCACTCCGCCGCAAGAAACCCCCGCCACACTCGGTTTTCACATGCCCGCCGAGTGGCGGCAACATGTGGCGACGTGGTTAACGTGGCCCAAGGACCCTGAAACCTGGCCCGATCGCGTTTCGCAAGTAGAGGAGATCTATATCCAGATGATCGCGGCGCTGACGCCGCACGAAACCGTCAACTTGTTGGTTGACGATCCCGCGACGGAGCACGCGGTGCGAGAGCGATGCACCTTTGCGAGCGCCAGCAACCTTCGTTTTCATCACATTCCTACCGTCGATTCGTGGATCCGGGATTATGGTCCAAACTTTCTCGTCGACGGCCGCGATGGCACTGCGTTCAACGACTGGATCTTTAACGCCTGGGGCAACAAGTATGAAACGTTGAAGCACGACAACGGCATACCGCTCTTTTTGGAGCCCCAGCTGAAGATGCGTCGCTTCGAACCGGGAATTGTTTTAGAAGGCGGAGCGATCGATGTGAATGGCGCGGGCTGTGTGTTGACGACCGAGCAGTGCTTGTTGAATCCAAACCGCAATCCCCACCTCAACAAGAATGAGATCGAGGAGTATCTGAAGATCTTTCTTGGCGTCAGCAAGGTGCTGTGGCTCGGCGAAGGAATCGTCGGCGACGATACCGACGGGCATATCGATGACATCGCGCGTTTTGTAGGGCCAAATATGATCGTCTGCGCACTTGAGGAGGATCCTGAGGACGCTAATTACGAATTGCTTCAGGATAATCTCGAGCGGCTCGAGTCAATGACCGACGTTAACGGCGGGCCTTTTGAAATCATCACGTTACCGATGCCTGGGGTTGTCGGTGGGACAAGCACAGACACGCGCAATCTCGATCGGCTACCCGCGAGCTACGCAAATTTCTACATCGCGAACAATGTCGTTCTTGCTCCGGTGTTTGGTCATGCGAACGATCAGCGCGCGGTGGAAACTCTACAAAGCGTGTTCTCAAATCGGCGAGTAGTTCCGATAAATTGCGAACCACTGGTTTGGGGCATGGGCACGATCCACTGCGTCACGCAGCAACAACCTCAACCCTGAGCGACGAGCTTTCGTGCTTCGCTAATCGCGTCGTCGAGGGTTCGCACGCGACCATCCAACTGCATCTCATAAACCGCGCGCGTGATCTCACCCATTCTTGGGCCAGGTTCGACACCCAATTCAAGCAAGTGCCGGCCCAGCAGCAATGGATCCGGCGGGCGTTGCTCGACGTTCAACTCTCTTGCTCGTTCCACGAACCACTCCTGCGCTTCCGAGCCATACCACTTATCACGCGGTACCCAATCCGCATTGCGCCCGAGGGAATCGGCTTTCGCTACGCGGTACAGAAGGTCGGGCTCGCAACGGCGCGCCAATCGCCTGAATGCACCTTCGCCAACCTCCTCGCGCTTTTTGTAAAACTCACCCGGCTTCAGATGTTCGCGCACGAGCGCAATGACCTGTTGACGCACGTCGTAACCGTCGATCGTGTGTACGTTGATGCGATCGAGAAAACGCGCTGCCGGCTCGACGCCCGCTTCTTCGTGTCCTCGCGAGCGCCAGCGACCTTCGAGAAACTGCGTCGTCAGTGGTTTGCCGAAATCATGAGCCAGCGCGGCGAGCATTACCGTGACTTGTCGCGCGTAGGGTAGATCGTCGATTTGTTCACGCGCCCGATCTACTGCCAACAATGTGTGAATGAAGACGTCCCCCTCCGGATGCCACTCCGGATCCTGCGGCACGTCGATCAAAGTCTGGATCTCCGGAAACACCTTCTCCACCGCGCCCAGTTTTCTTAGCCAGTTGAGACCGACGGATGGACGGCGGGATCGCAACAGGAGTTTTTCCAGCTCGCCCCATACGCGTTCGGCCGGAAGATCGCTGAGGTCCATGGTCCGGCACAGCGCGACCGTCTCCGGTTCGATCTGAAATTCGAATCGTGCGGCAAACTGCGCCGCACGCAAAACGCGCAGACTGTCTTCGACAAATGTCTCGGCGGCAACGGCACGCAACACGCGCGCGGCGATGTCCTGCCGGCCGCCAAACGGATCGATCAATTCGCCGTTCAGTGGATCTTGATGTATTGCGTTGATGGTGAAATCGCGCCGGCGTGACGCGTCCTCGACGCCCATCGCCGGATCGCCTTCGATTACAAACGCGCGGTGGCCGCGGCCTGACTTGCGCTCGCGGCGTGGCAACGAAACGTCCAGATCGTGGCCCAACTTGTAAACCGTGAACGCCTCGCCGACCGCGTTCACCGATCCGAAACTATCCAAAATCTCGCGCAGTCGCGTCGGTGCTAACTGGTAGACCTCGAGGTCCCAATC
>Ga0209486_10000111_pt1 | contig 40038 bp, 32 predicted proteins | sample NCCompost_FD_187518 | JGI IMG/M metagenome (GOLD analysis project Ga0209486, IMG submission 187518) | Agricultural soil microbial communities from Utah to study Nitrogen management - NC Compost (SPAdes) (version 2) | ecosystem: Environmental > Terrestrial > Soil > Agricultural land | place...
CGTGGTAGGAGGACCGGGTGAGGGGACTGGATTCGACGTGATGGAAGCCGAATTCCATGCCGATGTCGCGCCACTGCGCAAATTCCGCCGGCGTAACGTAGCGTTCGACCGGTAGACGGCGCGCATGCGGTTGCAGGTATTGACCGATGGTCATAATGTCGCAGGAAACGGAGCGCAGGTCTTTCATTAGTTCGACAACTTCGTCGAACGTTTCACCGAGGCCTACCATGATTCCGCTCTTCGTTAACATGCCGCGCGCTTCGCGGTCGCGTCTCGCGGCTGCGCGTTGCAGTAGTGTCAACGACTGCTGGTAAACGGCGTCGGGTCTAACGCGCCGGTACAAACGAGCGATCGTTTCCGTGTTGTGGTTGAGGACATCGGGTTCAGCATCGAGGACCGTGTTTAGTGCTGCTTCGTCGCCATTGAAATCGGGAATCAGGACTTCGATCTTGCACTCGGGGTTCAATGCGCGCACCTGTCGAATCGTTTCGGCCCAGTGCACGGCGCCGCCGTCGGGAAGATCGTCACGATTGACTGACGTAATCACTGCATGCGCAAGATTTAAATGGCCCACTGCTTCGGCCACGTGACGTGGCTCCTCGGGATCGAGACGCCCCGGTTTTCCTTTTCCCACCGCACAAAAGCCGCAATGACGAGTGCAGATGTCGCCGCCGAGCATGAACGTCGCCGTGCGGTCAGACCAGCACTCAAAGATGTTCGGGCAACGCGCTTCCTGACAAACGGTGTGCAGGTTGAGGCCCTCAATCAGTTCGAGCACCTTGTTCTGATTGGTCGGATCGCCCAGACGAATGCGCAGCCATTCGGGCTTTGGTTGGCGAATCTTCTGATTGTTAGTGATTACACGTAGTTCGCGGGCCAACTTGATTTACCTCTGAAGCGATTTTGCCACGGATTAGCGGGATTCGCACGGTAGCCCCCTGCTCGTAATAGCTTTCTTTGCGCCTTTGCGGGAGATAAGTTCGAACCGCGTGCTGTCCGGTGCAAGAATGAGTCTCCCGCAAAGGCGCAAAGGCGCAAAGAAAGCTACAAGAGTTTTGACAGCAACCCCGGATCGATGTTTCCACCCGACAGCACAACACCGACACGTTTTACGTCTGCGGGCAGTTTCTGGAACATTACGGCCGCTGCCGCCGTTGCGCCGGAGGTTTCGACCAGCATTTTCATCCGAAACAGCATGAAACGAAGCGTCTCGACAATCTCCTCGTCCGTCACGATAAGAACGTCGTCAGCCAGTTGCTGAGTGATCGGGAAGGTAAGTCGTCCTGGGATTTGGACGCGAAGTCCGTCGGCGATTGTCGCGGGAGGCGGAATCGTAACGCGCTCGCCTTTCCGCAACGATTGTCGCGTGTCGTCAGCATCAGCAGGCTCGACCGGGTAACAGCGAATACTTGGATTGACGGCTTTGGCTGCCGTAGCAACACCCGCGAACAGACCGCCGCCACTGCACGGCGCCAACACGCAATCGAGATCCGGAACGTCTTCGATCAACTCAAGGCCACACGTCCCCTGACCCGCGAGAATAAATTCATCATCGTAGGGTGGGACCATCACGAGCCGTTCGCGTTCGGCGAGATCCAGAGCGAACGCTTCGCGGTCCTGTTTCTGACGATCGTAAAAAACAACTTCCGCGCCGTACTCGCGTGTCGCCGCGACTTTCGCTTGTGGCGCATCTGAGGGCATCGCGATCAACGCGCGCACACCTGCTTCGCGACCCGCTAAAGCGACTGCCTGCGCATGATTGCCGGATGAGAAAGCGACGATGCCGCGTCGTTTCTCTTCGTCGGTTAGCGACAGAATCTTGTTCGTCGCGCCGCGTATTTTGAATGCGCCAGCACGCTGAAGGTTCTCACACTTGAAAAAAACTTCTTTACCCGCTACTTCGTTGAACTGGCGTGAAGTAGCCACCGGTGTGCGATGAATGCGAGACGCGATTCGTTCGCGCGCCGCACGGATCATGTCGATATTAAGCATAAACAGCTTCGGTATTAAGAGTGAATTCAAACACTTCGGCGAAGTTGGCAATGAGCCGATCCTCCACGACGCTCAACGGCGTCTCGTCGCCAAGCAGTTCTTCCATGGAAGTGACGGGCTCACCTTCGCAAGCGATTATCAAGTCAAAGTAACTGAGATCTGTATTCACGTTCAGCGCAAAGCCGTGGGTGGTGATCCAGCGGGCGATGTGAACTCCAATGGCCGCGACTTTGCCGCGCTGAGTATGAACTCCGGTCAGACCGGCAATGCGAAACGACTCGATGCCGAAGTCTTTCAGCGTGCGAATCAAAACCTCTTCCAAATCACGGACGTAACGATGAACGTCTTCGCGGTCGGGACTGAGATTAACAATCGGATAACCAACCACCTGGCCCACGCCGTGATAAGTCACTTTGCCGCCGCGATTCGTTTCAAACAAAGTAACGTTCCGCTGTTTTAGTTGTTCCTCGTTTAGTAGAATCGCCGAGCTGTCGCCGCGCCGGCCGATGGTGAGCGTATGCGGATGTTCAAGTAAGAGCAGCGTGTCCGGCTGACCGCCGGTCTTTACAGCCTGTTCGACTTGTCTCTGAAGCGCGAGCGCCTGCTCGTAATCCACGAGCCCTAATCTTTGGACCAACAACTTTCTTTCTCTCATCTTTGCAACCAGGCTGTGGACTTTGTGCGTCATTCTAACAGTCGCCCTGGTCTTTGGTACAATCTCCCAGAAAACCAACAGAGGAGAAACGCTTTGAGAGTCATCGCTATCGCCGTGTTGACGGCAATTCTTGCCATTCCGAGCAGTGTTTTGGGCCAGACCCGCCGTCGCTCGACCCCGAGACCCAGCACTCCAGCTGCATCCGCGCAACGCACGTCGCAAGTGCGCACGCAGGGTGCGACTCGCGTCGCCGAACAGATCAAGCTATTGACGAGATTTACTTACTTGCTTGGCGGCATAAACAGCGGCATTGCGGCGGCAGATGAGGAGATTCGCCGCAACCAGGCGTCACCGGCGGTGGTCCAAAGCAACCAGCAAAGCAAAGCGAGAGTTAGATCAAGCATTCAGGGCTTTCGCGACGGTCTGGATAAACTCGAGATCGACTTTCGGGCGACACCGGAACTCCAGCCCTATTACATCAAGCTCGCGGGCGTTGCAGCGGGCGCGGCAACTGCGGACGAACAGGCCGGGGCAAATCAGTTCGACGCCGCGGGTAGAACGTTATTGAATGTGATTAATAGACTGACGGACGTTTTAGTAATTATGAGGCAATGAAAACGTCAGTCTTGTTGTTTCTTCGGATAGTAGCCCTGTCGCGCCCGGACACGAACATCGGCACGCGCAGGAACGGACACCTGGATGCGCCGGAACTGGCCCGGCCCTTCGGTGTTTCCGTAATACTGAAGCAGATACTGCCCTCTTAACTCGGCCGCTACCTGTCGAAAAACTCGTTCCAGATCTTTCTCGCCGTCCGGAATGAAAGCTGTTCCTCCGGTCGCTTCCGCAATCGCCTCCATGCCGGTTTCAGCGCGCATGGCGATTTGGTTCAGGCGCACAGATGGACCACCAGGGTTGACGGAATAAAAGATTGCATCTGCTTTCTGGGCAGCTTGCTGGACATCGGCCACAGCGAGACGATGTTTTGCGTCCAGACCAGCGCGTGCCCTGGAGCCTGTAAGTTGATCGTTATTACTGGCCCTCGCTTCCGCATTCGAGACGCTTACTATTCGCTTGCTGTTGTTGTCGTCGCCGTCGGTGATGACGATAATCACGCGCCGGTACTGGCCGGGCGCGGATTCGAGATAGGTTGCCGCGGCGATGACTGTGTCGTAAAAAGCCGTCGCAACAGAAGAGGTCGCCGGCGGAATCGTCACTATCTTCGCCGCTGCCTGTTCGGCACTGCTCAAGGGCTGGACCATCGTCGGTTGTGTCGCGATCGTGAAGACGGCCGCACGATCATTCGGTTTCATCACCTGCTTCAAGAACGCAGCCGCGGCATTTTGTTGAAATTGAAAGAAACCCTTCTGACTAACGCTGCTCGATATATCGAACAACAGCGCGATCGCTAACGGGACTTCTTCGGGATTGCCAATACCGGTGATCTCCTGCTGCTTCCCTTCTTCCTGAAGACGGAAATCTTCCTTCGTCAGTCCTTGAACTGCCTGACCGTCACGATCCGTGATTGAGACGGGAACCATTACGAGATTCGAAGTGGTGCGAATTACTTCGAGTTTTTCCTCCGGCGTTGGCGCCGGAGTCGGAGTGGGCTTAGCTTTCCAGGCTGGCGGCGGAGGCGGCATGTCTTTGAGGCGTTTCTGCGCCTGCGCTACGAGAGCCGGTAAAGACAGAAAAACGGCCAGCACTCCCATCAGGAATGCCGGCCGCCAAAGTCTTTTCTCAACTCCCAACATCATCTCTGACACCCTCGAGCCTGTGCATCATGCCGCCTTCATGCGGCGTGAATGTCTGTTTATCCTACCGTTTTTGTGACGGCGTGATCCAACTGACTCTTTGGTGCCATCCAGCGGACGCGGAGTTGCACCCGAAAGTGAAACTCCGCGAACCAGTTCTTAGTTACCGGAACCGGAAGTTCCCGGGTTCATCGTCGGCGTTGGGGCCGTGATTCCCTTGTTAACAAGCAGCTTGATTTCAACGCGTCGATTTTGAGCACGGCCATCGCGGGTTTCGTTCTCCGCAACCGGGTTCATTTCACCGAAGCCGTACGGCGTCACGATGCGACGCAGCGGAACGTTGTGATTTTCAACCAGGTAACGAATGACGGCATCGGCGCGACGTTGACTCAACTGTCGATTGAGATTCACGGAACCTCTTGAATCGGCAAAACCTGTAACCTCAAGCACGTAGGCCTTGGAGTTCATCGCCTTGGTGGCAATGTCGTCCAACGTCGTTTTCGATTCGGGCGAAAGCACGGCGCTGCCGGAACGGAAGTTCACAGCGGCGGTCGTCGTCGGCTCGTAATCGTCAAGGGCAGAAATGCGCTCGTTGGTCGCCGTTACACCGGCAACTGCGGCGTCAGCGGTTGCCTGCGCTGCTTTCGCACCACCGCGAGCGGCGTTCGAAACGGCAGCGAGTTCATCCAACTGGCCCGACAGGCGTTGCGCATTGGCTTCAACCTGGCTGAGCTTGGTTTCCGTGTCGCTGGCTCGTTCTTCGAGCGGCGCGGCGCGTGATTCCACGGCGCGCGCAACGCGCATGTCAGCTTCGTTAAAGCGTACCTTCTCCGCCAGCAGTTCACCGGAACCATTGCCTCGTCCTTCAATCTCGAGGTTCAGTCCGCGAAGGATGCTGGTCTGCGCGTAGTTAGTGCCACCACGCAGGAACCCACCCTTAGTCTTCACGCTGGTCCTGTCGTCCAGGCGCACAACCGTATCCACACCATTCATGTCACGGACCGTGAACGTATCCGAATCACGCCGGGTGACGACACCCTTGATTTTCATTTTCTGTCCGCTGGCCACGGTGCGTGAGCCGGCGGTGTTGGTTGTATCTTGAGCCAGGATTGGGGAGGCTGAGATGACTAATAGGCAGGTGATAAGCACTGCCGGGGCAAACATTTTATGTTTAGTGAACACCATCGATTTATCTCCTTAGAAGCTAGTAACCATTTTGAACGCGTGCCTTACCGCGCGTCCGTCTCTCTCGCTAACGACGGCGAGTTGTTAGCCTCGCCTCCCGCTCACTGATTTTTGCGGATGACATCTCTTAAGCCTTCAATGGGAGCAAGTCAATAGCCTTCGCTATTCTTCATCGAATCACCACTGTATCGCAATAACACGTGTGTTGTGAACAAAGAAAACGGCAACAATCATTGTGAGATCGTTGCCGCCGCGTGTTGATTTTGCTTCAAAAATTGAGAAATTGATCACTCTCTAAAGAGAAAAATCTCCCTCTTCCAACTGGTCCTTCACGAAGGCCAGGAAGCGCTCGGCGTCGGCACCATCGATCACGCGGTGATCGAAACTGAGCGCAAAATAGGCCATCCAACGAATGGCAAGGAAGTCGTCGCCGTCAGCGGAAGTCAGCACCTTGGGCCGTTTTTCGATCTTACCGACGCCGAGAATCGCCAGTTGCGGCTGGTTGATGATCGGGGTGCCGAATAGACCACCAAATACGCCGGGATTCGTAATCGTGAATGTGCCGCCGGTCACTTCATCCGGCTTGAGCTGCTTGGTCCTGGCCCGATCCGCAAGGTCGTTTGCAGCGCGTGCGAGGCCCGAAATACTCAGGTCGTCGGCACGCTTGACTACGGGGACGATCAGGCCCCAGTCGAGGGCCACGGCCATGCCGAGGTTGATATCCTGCTTGTAGATGATCTGGTCTCCACTGACTTGCGCGTTGAAGATTGGAAACTTGCGCAACGCTTTGTTCACGACTTCGAAAATGAACGGCATGAACGTGAGCTTGGTGCCGGTGCGTTGGTAGAAGGCGTCGCGATGCTTTTCGCGGAGTTTGGCGACGCGAGTCATGTCGATCTCGTAGACCGTGGTCACGTGGGCCGACGTACGGCGCGATAGGACCATGTGCTCCGCGATCTTTTTCCGCATGACGCTCATCGCTTCGACGCGGTCGCCGACCTGCGGTTTTAGGGGCGGCACAGTCGGTTCCGACACTGCCGGGCCTGGTGCTTGCTGAGCCTGGGCCGGTGTCAGCCTTGGCGCTTCTTCAGCGGGACGCGCAGGAGGTGCAGCACCTGATTCGATGAAGCTCAGAATGTCGTTCTTGGTGACCCGGCCGCTCATGCCGGTGCCTTCCAGCCTGGAGATGTCGACGTTGTGTTCCTTGGCGATCTTTCGGACCAACGGGCTGGATTTGGTTTTGCGAAGATCCGCGGCCGTAGGTTCAGCTTTAGGTTCCGGTTTGGTTTCCGCCACTGGCGCAGGTGGCGCCTGAGCAGGTGGCGGAGGCGCAGGAGCTGGCGACGGTGGCGGCTCTGGTTTTGTTTCGACTGGTGGCGGTGGTGGAGGTGCTGGTTCTGATTTTGGTGGAGGAGCTGGTTCAGACACAGATGGCGCGGATGGTGCCGCCGATGACTGATTGCCATCGAGTACCGCCACTACTGTGTTCACTTCCACCGTATCGCCTTCTTTGAAGCGAACCTCGGTCAACGTTCCCGCCGCAGGCGATGGAATCTCGGCGTCGACCTTGTCGGTCGAGATCTCAAAGAGCGGCTCATCGCGGTCGACGTGCTCGCCGACCTTCTTCAACCACTTCGTAATCGTGCCCTCCGCAATGGACTCACCCATCTGCGGCATTACCACTTCAGTACTCATCTTTTCTCCAACCTGGTTTTTTGGATCTCAATAGGCCGCAAGTTTTCGCGCGGCGTCAACCACGTCTTTAATCTGCGGCAAGTAGTAGTCTTCGAGCGGTGGCGAATACGGTACCGGCGTATCAATCGACGCTATCCGGACCACAGGCGCGTCCAGCCATTCAAACGCCTCTTCCGCGAGGATTGCGGTTATCTCTCCACCGATACCGCCGGTCCGCGAAGCTTCGTGCAATACAATCGCTCTATTAGTTTTCTTCACGCTCGCGAGAATGCCGGGCCGATCCAGCGGCGCGAGTGTTCGCAGGTCGATTACCTCGACGTCCAAGCCTTCTTTTTCGAGCTCCTCGGCGGCGTCGAGCGCCGTCAGGACCATCGCTCCGAACGTGATAATCGAGAGATCGCGTCCGGCGCGCGCAACGCGGGATTTTCCGATCTCGACGATGTAGTCATCTGCCGGCAACTCTTCACGCAGACGCGGCAAGCGGTAGAGTTTTTTGTGCTCGAAGTAGAGCACGGGATCGGGATCGCGAATCGCGGCTTTGATCAAACCCTTCGCATCGTACGCACTCGACGGTTCGACGATCTTCAGTCCCGCCGTGTTTAGGAAAAACGCCTCGGCGTTCAGCGAATGGAATGGGCCAGATCGCACTCCTGAACCGCATGGTCCACGAAATACCACCGGCAACCCGGCGCCCCAACGATAGCGGCACTTCGCCGCATAGTTCGTTAGCAGATCGAAGCCGGCGGAAATGAAATCAATAAACTGAAATTCCGCGACCGGTCGCATGCCCATCAGCGCCGCACCGCAGGCGGCACCGACTATAGCGCCTTCCGAGATTGGCGTGTCGATTACGCGTTCTTTGCCGAACTCGTCGATCAGACCATCGGTGACTTTAAATGCGCCGCCGTACGCGCCGACGTCTTCGCCGATGACGAACACGTCGGGGTCGCGTTCCATTTCCTCCCAGATACCCTGGCGAATCGCTTCGACTAGTGTGGCCTGGCCGCCACGTTCCGGCCGCGCTGATTTGTGTTCTTTTTTGACTGCTGTGGACATGTTATATGCTCAAGCTCACTCCTCGGGTGACGTGTAGAATTTTTGACTTTGGATTGTCCAGCGTCTGAGGATGTACCAGTAGCCGTTCCGATTTTGGGTCGATGTATACATCGAGTCCCTGCATCGGATAGGCGCCCAACAAGACCTCCGGTGTCGTCGGCATAACAAGCGCACTTCGGACAAGTATGGTCTGGGTTTCGAATCGAACCTGCACGGGACCTACCAAGTCGAGTTCCAGCAGAGTCTCGTCTGCAAGTTTGACCCACTCTTTCCCCATCAACGGCAATTGGAGTTGTTGTTGAATCTCCTCGCTAATAACAAGATCCCACGCACCACTATCGACCAGTGCTCTCGTCGTAACTCGACGTATTTCTGATTCCGTAGCCCAGCCGCGTCGCTGGACCGCCAAGTCATCTTCGTTTGTCAGTTCGATCTCTGCATACACATATCCCATTCCTTTTCCTCCAGTAAGTGAGGTACCTTCGGTACGTTGTCTGTATTTATGATGTGCTCTTCTGAGGGTCATAGTTACGCCTCCAAAACTCCGGGCCGGAACGCCGGCGGTACGACGTCGTTATCAAACACACCGTACGCCGCCTGCTGGCCCTCGGGCATGGGTGAAGACTCGGCCCAGGCGCAGTCCTCGTCAATCTCGCGGAGAACGCCCGCAACGACCTCCTCGAGTTGTTCTTTTGTCGCCAGATTACATTCCAACAAATATCGCTCGTAACGATCGATCGGATCGTTATGCGTCTCCCACCACTCAACTTCACCCTCTGCAACGTAGCGCTGATCGTCGTGTTCGGCGTGACCTTTACGACGATACGTCTTCGCCTCGATCAACACGGCGCCGCCACCACGTCGCGCATAATCAGCCGCATGCTTCGTCACTTCATAACAAGCGACAACGTCGTTTCCATCAACCACATGCGCGGGAATGCCATAACCCGCCGCTTTCTCGGCGAGATCGCGAACTGCGGTTTGCAGACTGGTGGGAGTCGAATACGCGTAGTGATTGTGTTCTGCGATAACGATCAGCGGCAGACGTTGTACCGCGGCGAAGTTGAGTCCTTCATGAAACGCGCCCGTGCTCATGCCGCCATCGCCGATGTACGCCACCCCGACAAACTTCTTTTTCTTCAGCCGCGCACCCAAGAGGATGCCCGTCATCACGGGAATCATGTCGCCAAGGTGTGAAATCGGACCGATAAAGCCCCGATCCATGTCGCCGAAGTGAATGTTCAGGTCTTTTCCGCCTGATGGACCACCAGCTTTCGCCATGTACTGCGCAAAAATATCGCGTGGCCGAATGCCTTTGACGAGAACTGCGCCGAGGTCGCGAATCAGCGGCGTGATGAAATCGTGCGGCTGCAAAGCATATGCGCTGCCGACCGCCGTCGCTTCCTGTCCCAAGGAGCGAAACACACCGCCTACGACTTTCGTTTGCCGGTAGAGATTGACGAGCCGCTCTTCGACGAGACGCGTGAGCTTCAAGTAACGATAGAGATCGAGATGCTGCTCAGGCTTGAGCGAAGTCTCGGTGCTACAGCTAAGCGGCTTGCCGTCCGCGGCTTTGCGCGGCTCGTACTTGGTGCTGACGCGCATCTGAAAACGCCCGCGCGCCGGACGTCTTCGCCGGCCTCGTTTGTCGCGGCCACCGCCGTCTTGCCGCTCCTTTTTCTCAGTTTGGTCCATTGCTTAAATATGCACCGCCAATTCGTGGACTCCCTCCGCCGCTTCCATCACCGCTTCGGAGATTGTCGGGTGCGCGTGCATCGTTCGACCCAGCTCATCGGCAGTCGATTCGAGCTGCATCGCCACACACGCTTCAGCAATTAATTCCGTCGCATGCGGGCCGATGATGTGCACACCGACTATCTCGTCGTACTTTTTCTCGCTCACGATCTTCACAAAACCTTCTTCTTCGCCGAGGATGCGCGCCTTGCCGGAAGCCGAGAACGGAAACCTTCCGACCTTCACGTCGTAACCTTGTTCCTTCGCTTTCGCTTCGGTCAGGCCCACTGATGCGATTTCCGGATCGCAGTAGGTGCAATTCGGCACGAGACGCAGATTGATTGGCCGCACGTGTTTCTTCCCGGCCATGTGTTCGACCGCGACGATTCCTTCTTTCGACGCAAGGTGGGCCAGCAAAGGAGTCGGCACAACGTCACCAATTGCGTACACGCCCTTTTCCCCAGTCTGCTGAAACTCGTCTACCTGAATAAATCCTTTTTCGACTTTGACCTTCGTTCCTTCGAGCCCAAGTCCTTCGGTGTACGGCATGCGGCCGACGGCAACGAGCAACATCTCAGCTTCGAGAGTCACCGCCTCGCCTTTGCCCGTTTTGCCGGAAACACGCACGCCCGTTTCAGTCTTCTCCATCTTCTCAAGCTTGGTATCGACCTGCGACTTAATCCCGCGTTTACGAAAACTGCGCTCGAGTTCCTTCGACACTTCTTCGTCTTCAAGTGGAACGAGCCGCGGCAACAATTCGACGAGTGTCGTCTCTGCTCCAAACCGCGAATAGACGGAAGCAAATTCAACGCCGACTGCGCCGGAGCCCATAACGATCAACGACTTCGGAACGTCTTTCAATTCGAGAATGTGATCACTGTTGACGACGTGCGTGCCGTCAGTTTCAAAACCTGGAATTGGCCGGACGACAGAGCCGGTAGCGATGATGATGTTCTTCGTTTGCAGCGTCTGTTTCTTACCCTCGGCATCGGTCACTTCCACTTTGCCCGGCAGCGCAAGTTTGCCGGTGCCTTTGAACACCGTCACCTTGTTCTTCTTCATCAGGTACTCGATGCCCTTTACGTTTTTCAGCACCACCTTGTCTTTTCTCTTTTGCACGTCGGCGAAGGCGAGTTGAATTCCCGACGCCTGCACACCGAAATCGGCGGCGTGTTGCATCTTTTCGTAGATGTAGGCCGACATCAGCATCTGCTTCGTGGGAATACATCCGCGAAGCGTGCACGTTCCTCCGAGACGGTTATCTTTTTCGACGATTGCTGCTTTCAGACCCAACTGCCCGGCGCGAATGGCGGCTACATATCCGCCTGGTCCACTGCCGATAATCGTTACATCAAACTGTTCATTGGCCAATTTGTAGGATTTCCTCTCATCGAGCGGTAATGAAGACTTTCACAATATTCGGAAAAGACAGATTGAACCATAAAGTGAGACGAAAAAAAACCGGGCGTGCTGCCGAAACAGCACGCCCTTTTGAGAACTCGCTTCCAGTCTGTTTTAGAACTCGAAGCGGACCGCAAACTGCACTTGGCGCTCACGGAACAGCGTGCTGTCAGCGCCGGTAGTGGTGGCAAATGGATTGTTGAAGTTCAATGTCGATCCGGACAAGTTATAGATCGTACTTTGAACCAAGGTCACCTGAGTGCGGTTGAAGACATTGAATCCTTCCACCAGGAACTCGAGGTTCGTACCTTCAGTGATTGCGAACCGGCGCGAGAGCCGCGTGTCCACGTACCAAATGTTCGGCTGCTTAAAGAAGTTGCGCGGCACCAGCGCGAAGCGGTTCGCACCGCCAGAGCCGTTTGCGCCACCACCCGGAGTCGAGCCGCTCAAGCCAAAGCTCGCCGGTGCGATGTTGCCACTGATGTTGCCGGTAAAACGGGCGCCCGAGAACGCGTTTAGGATCGGAGCGATTGTCCAGCCGTTAAAGATGTGCTTGGCCGCGCCGTCGCTGAAAGGATTCGGACTGTAAACAAGGCTGGTAACGAACTTCTGTCTGCGATCGAAGTTCGAGAGACCATCCTCACCCGGCTGATCGAACGCGTTGAACGGCAGGTTGTTGGACGTAAACGTGACCGAGGCTTGACCGTTGTCGGATGCTCTCGAGAGAGTGTAGTTGGTTTGGAACTGCAGGCCATCCGTCAACCGGCGATTGGCCTGAAGCACGAGCGCGTGATACTTCGAGTAGACGTTGCTGCGAATCTCCGTGATCTGCGCGAACGCCGTGTTCGGACGCGGACCGACGAAGATCGGAGTCACGTAATTTTGACCACCAAACGGTCCACCGTTGATATTGAGCGTAACGAGCCGTCGCGGCGCCGGCAGGTTTGTATCGACGAAGTTCGGTAGCGAATTGCCGAAGCTGCCGAGGTACGAAGCGGAGACGACGGTGTTTCTCGCAATCTCACGTTCGAAGATCATATCCCACTGATGAATCTGCGGGAGCTGGAAATCCTCGTCGAAGTACTGCACTGCGCCGGCTGGCGGATTCGAAGCACTAAGCAGGTTCGGATAGATGGGCAGGAACGCGCAGGTGTCCGCAATCGTGCAACCCGGCGGCAAGTTCGTGGCGCTCGCTGAAAACTGTCGCTGACCACGATCGATGCCGACGCCTGTATTAACCAGCGCATTGTAGATGGTCGAGTTGATTGCTCGGCCATAGTAGAGACCCCAGCCACCACGAAGACTGGTTTTGCCGTCGCCGGTCAGGTCGACAGCAAAGCCGATGCGTGGGCCGAAGTTGTTGCGGTCGTCAATCTTGTTGCCGGTTTGCGGCAACGCGGGGTTGACATTAATCGGGTCAGGATTGAGCTGGTATTCGTAACGCAGTCCGAGATTCAAGGTGAACCGCGGCGTCACGCGCCAGTCGTCCTGGATGAAGTAGTTGAAATCGGTGGTCTTCATCGTCAGACCCAACACGCCGAAGCCCTGCGTGAAATTGCCGGCGTAGCACTGGCCAGCGCGACGACGTTGCGCTACTGCTGTCGGGGTCGCCCCTGTAACCACCACAAAAGGACAGTAGCCTGGGAGCGCACTCGTGCTGGTCTGCAGCGCTCGAATTGCGCCGTTAGTCTGGAAGTTGGTGTAATCCATGATGAAGTCCGGCAACGAGTTTGCGCCCGTGTAGCTGAACTCACCACCAAGGAAACGAAGGTTGTTGATGATGTCTTTGACGAAGTTAATGTCGCCGCCGAATTTGAACGTGTGATTGCCGGTCGTCATAGTGACGGTATCGGCAAACTGCCAGCGACGCTCATCCGGGAACGCGGCACGCTCAAGGAACTCAGGCATACCGAACGAGAACCCGTTCTGGATGAAGGTCTGTGGCGAACGTCCGCCAGGAGCGTTGGTCGGCTCACCCGGAAGCGGCGCCTGGCTGAACTGAGTTTCGTTGTCGCGTCCCCACTGGAAGCGAAACTCATTCAATAACGTCGGCGTCAGTGTCGAAGCCAGTTTCACGTTCAGCGCATCAATCTCGACGAAGTCGTCGCCGAAGTTGTCACGCGCGCGTGTGTTGGTCGCCTGCGTCTGCACGCCGGCCGGGGATTCCCAGCGGAGGCGGTTATAGCTGACGGTCAGCGTGTTCCTGTCGTTGATGTTCCAATCCACTTTCGGCAGGAACAGTTTCTGATCGCCGGTGCGCTCGAGTGGGCCCGACAGGCTTTGCAGGAAGCTGAGCGCGTTGTCGATCTGGGTATTCGTCAAACCTCTCGCGGTCAGAAGGTTCCTGTTCGCGGTGCTCAGGTTCAGGAACGTGTTGCTGGAGAAGATCGACAGACCCGGGAAATTGCGTTTCTGCTGATCGTAGCTGAAGAAGAAGAAAGCTTTGTCTTTGACGATTGGTCCGCCGATCGTGCCGCCAAACTGGTGACGGACGTCCTTCGGTTTAAAACCAACCGGCGTGAAGACGCCGTTGATGAGTTCCGTGCGAGTCGCGAGCGGATTGCGTGCGCCCCACTTGTTGTTGCGCTGGTAGTAGAACACGCCGCCGTGAAACTCGTTGGTACCGCTCTTCGTGATGGCGTTGACCACGCCGCCCGCTGAGCGACCGTACTCTGCCGAGTAGCTCGAGGTATTTACCTGAAACTCACGAATCGCCGCCTGGCTGATCGAGTAGCTGATGCGAGTGCGGCCGCGCTCTTCGGCGAAGAACGCCTGGTTGTTGTCGCCGCCGTCGATTGTGCTGTTATTCAGCAGGCCCGAGATACCACGGAAACTGATCAAGCCAAAGTTGCCGTCGGGAACCGCACCCGGCGTGAGCAGGGCGAAGTTGGACCAACGACGGCCGTTGATTGGCAGTTCGTTGATCGACGTTTGGTTGATGTTGCTGGAGAAGTCCTGTTGCGTGGTGTTGATAACCGGAGCTTCGGCGCTCACGTCAACTGTGCCTGTCACCGGACCAACCGAGAGGGCAACCTCGAGGTTGGTCTCACGACCGACTTCGACGACCACGTTCTCCTGCGTCACCTGCGAGAAACCCGCTGAGTTAACCGTGACGGCGTAACGTCCGGGTTGCAGGTTCGCAACTTTAAAACGTCCGCTGTCGTCGGTCGTAGCAGCATCCTCTTTGTTCGTATCGACGTTCTTTACACTTACCGAAGCGCCGGGAACGACTTCCTTATTCGGATTGCTGACTACGCCGCCTATTGCGCCGGTGGTCGTTGATTGCGCCGCCGCAATTGAGCTGAGACCAAGCAGCAACAAGCATAGTAAAGAAAGCTTGATTATTTTCGACATACTGGGGAACTCCTTAGGCAATGAGTTAACGTAAACGCGCCTCAGCCCCTCGGGAAGCGCCGGGTTGTTGTTAGCCAAATTTTTAGTGAACCTGAATTCAAATTCAAGAGGAATCGGCGAAGGCGATTGCTATTAAGACGCGACTTCTATCACGCTTAGCTCGCTTTCCGCAAGTCTAAGTATCGACTGAGTCTATTAAATCTTTATGACTCATTTTGTGTCGAAGTAAAGTGCGAGCCGGGGGCAATTATCAGAGCATTTCAAATTCGCAATAGCTGTGCCGAATAACGTTGTCCAACACGCCATTCGACAAAACGATTTGTGCCAATACTTACCCCTTTGCGACGTGAGGCCACGTGCCTAAAACGAAGCTGAGAATTTGTATTTGATCCGAAAATCAGGACGACGGATCAGACCCGTTCCACGATCATCGCGATACCTTGTCCGCCACCGATGCAGGCCGTCGCCAATCCATAGCGTCCATTGCGTCGTTGCAGCTCGTGCAACAGCGTCAACACGAGACGCGTACCGGTCGCTCCCAATGGGTGACCAAGCGCGATCGCACCGCCGTTTACGTTTGTGCGATTTCGGTCCAGTCCGAGCTCTTTTTCCACTGCCAGGTACTGCGCCGCGAACGCCTCGTTCACTTCGACGAGGTCCATGTCGTTTAGTGACAGATTAGCTTTCTGTAGCGCTGCGCGAGTCGCGGGTACGGGACCAATGCCCATGATCTCCGGTTCGACGCCAGCGTAAGCCCAACTAACGATCCGCCCCATCGGTTTGAGATCGCGCTGCTTCACAATCTCTTCGCCGGCGATCACGAGCGCCGCGGCACCGTCGACGATTCCCGATGCGTTTCCAGCCGTGACAAATCCATCCTTTGCAAACGCCGGTTTCAAGTTTGCGAGAATTTCAAGCGTCGTTTCCGGTCGCGGGTGATCGTCGCGATCGACCTGGACCGTTCCTTTGCGCGTCTTCACTTCCACCGGCACGATCTCTTCTGCGAGATAGCCGGCGTCGAGCGCACGTTTCGCTTCCTGCTGCGAACGCAACGCATACTTGTCCTGCTCTTCGCGCGAGACTTCAAACTTTCGGGCCATGTTTTCCGCAGTACCGGCCATCGGCGTGTTGCAGTACGTGTCGAGCAACGCGACCATCAGGCTGTCTTCCAGTTTTCCCTGTCCGAGCGCGAATCCTGAACGCGCGCCGCGAATGACGTGCGGCGCCTGCGACATCGATTCCATTCCGCCGACTAAACATGTCTGTGCTTCGCCGAGTTGGATCATCTGCGCGCCGGATACGATCGATTGAATGCCGCTGCCGCAGAGTCGATTTACAGTCAGCGCCGGGCGGTCGAACGGCACGCCGGCCTTGAGCGCGACGTGACGTGCGCCGTAGATCGCATCGCCTGAAGTCTGTAACGCGTTTCCGATCACTGTGTGATCGATTTCATCCGGCTTTACATGAGTCGCTTCCAGAGCGCCACGTGCAGCTACTGCTCCAAGGTCTATTGCCGATACATCTTTCAGCACGCCGACGTACTCGCCCATCGCCGTGCGCTTGCCGCCAAGTATGAAAACTTCCTTACTCATGATTCATATCCCCTACTGCGAAATTCGTGTTGTGTACCACAAAAGGCACAACCGAAAGCCACAAAAAGGCGCAAAAAAACAATGCTTCTTCAGTCTTGTGCCTCTTGCTTCTGCTTGTGCCTCCTTGCGATACAAAAAACCTTGAAGGCTAGCAGACGGTGAACGGGCCGGTCAAATTCGTCATCTGGTTTGCTGAGGGCAGCTTGCCGAGCCTCTATCACCTGGAGGAGTCCAATGTGCTGTCATCGAAAACCCTTCGCCTCTAACGTTCTGGCAATAGTATTTCTCGTTCTCATGTTTTCGGTGCCTTCGGGGCATGTGCGCGCCCAGGAACGCGCCCAGGAAAAGGCCAGCGATCTGGATCGTGAGCGTCGCCGGACCATGTCGAAGAGAATCAAAGGAGGATCTAAAGGAAAACTATTACGACTCCAATTTCGCGGGGTGGAACATCGTGACGTAACGCCGGATGACATTCGCTTGCCTACTGCGGAAGATCTCGCTGCCGGTCGTGATACCGTGTTGTCGTATGCTGCGTCGCTCGTCGGTGTAAAGGTCGATCCGGTTGAGGCAGGAAAGCTGTTTCCAATCGTTCGGCCGAAGAAGTAATCATCACCCGCTGAAGCGGTGTTGTTGCAGGTAGCGGTGCAGGAGTTCTTCGAGGAAGCCTTCGTATGTGAACTTCTCGACATCGTACACCGGACGAATCTTGTAAAGAATCGGTAGCGCGACTCGCCACGCCATCCACTGGCGCGGCACGTCGCCGAGATCCCAGCGGCGGCGCAGAAACGTTTCCACCACCTGGATTTCCGATTCAGTCAAACTATTCAAATTCGCGACAAAGTCGACCGGCTTGAATGAGCGACGCAGCGCGGGATCACTGACAGGAGAAGCAAAAACCTGGGAGAACTCCGGCGCCTCAGCTTCTCTTTCACGCACCACTACGGTTCCGGCGACCATGTCGCCAACGCGTTGATCCCGTGCATTGATGAACACTGAGATTAGACCGATCGAGTAGAAGGGCGCTGGCATCATGTCGAGGCTGCGCAGAAGGTTGCGCACTGACGCTTCCCAGAACGTGATGGGCCGTCCGTCCTCGCGCAGCACGCGCAACTTCAGCCAGCGCTTGCCCGGCGTTTGTCCGCTCCAAATCCATTCGAAAAACGCAAAGTAACCCGAGAACGTCAGGAACAGCAGAATGATCATCACCGCGTAGATCCACTTCGGTGCCGACGCAAACAGGTCCCAAACTGAGGAGATGCTGGAGAGGATCAGCGCAGCCATTGCGATGATGGCAATCGCACATCCTTGAATCGCATGGTCTACGGCGCAGGCGAGAAAACGGTTGCCGATGGACGCGAGCGCAAAGTGCAGCGGTACGCGCTCAGGTGTTTCGATAACGAGTGTGTCTTCAGTTGTGACAGTCGCAGACATCCGTGTTATTCAAACTGAACTCGCAAAAACTTGCGCTTTCCAACTTGCAGCGTAACTGTCATACCGGGTTTCCAAATGGTTATTGAATTCACGATGGTTTGCCGTTCGCCATCAACGTAAACCCCGCCTTGCTGAATAAATCTACGCGCTTCAGCTTTGGACGAAGCCAATCCGACAACGTGCAATAAGTGTGACAAATCCCAACCGCGAGGATGATTGGATGGAAGTGTTCGAAGTTCTATGTCCTCGGGTGTTTCCTTGTTACGGAATCTTCGAACAAACTCCTCTTCTGCAGCATCAGCATCAGCTTTCGAATGAAAGTCTGCGACGAGCTTCTTCGCTAGATCGACTTTCACATCGCGTGGATTGCGATCGCTTGCACGCAACGATGTGATCTCGGACGGCGACAGATCCGTGCAGAGTTCGTAGTAGCGCCACATCAGGTCATCGGAGATCGACATTACCTTACCGAAGATCTCCTGTGGCGGTTCGTTGATGCCGATGTAGTTTCCCAAACTCTTCGACATCTTTTGCACGCCGTCAGTCCCTTCCAGGAGCGGCATGATCACAGCGACCTGCGAATCCTGCTCGTACTCGCGTTGCAGGTTGCGGCCCATCAGCAGGTTGAACTTCTGGTCCGTGCCACCAAGCTCGACGTCCGCTTCCAACGCTACCGAGTCGTAGGCCATCACGAGCGGATACATTACCTCGTGCAACGCCAGCGGCCGATTCGCTTCAAGACGCTGATGAAAGTCGTCGCGTTCGAGAATCTGCCGCACCGTGACGTGCGATGAGAGACGCAGAAACCCGGCGGATCCCATTTCATTCATCCACCGGGAGTTAAATTCGATAACGGTCTTTTCCGGATCGAGAAGTTTGAAGATCTGTTGCTTGTATGTTTCGGCGTTGGCGTCGATCTCTTCCCGGGTGAGTTGCGGTCGCGTGGTGTTCTTGCCGGAAGGATCTCCGATCATTCCCGTGAAGTCGCCGATCAAGAAAATCGCAATATGGCCCAGCTCCTGAAACGCGCGCAGTTTGCGGATCACGACGGTGTGACCAAGGTGGATGTCAGGGGCCGTAGGGTCTGCGCCGAGCTTCACGCGCAGAGGTTTGCCGGTTGCAGCGGACCGCTCGAGTTTCGTGCGCAATTCCTCCCTGCGAATGATCTCGGTCGTGCCTTTGGCAAGGTATGAAAGCTGTTCGTCAATCGTCATTTCTCTTCGAGCTGGTCGACTATCGACCTAACGGCTTCCGGATACAATATGTGTTCTTGCTCCAGAATTCGAGTAGAAAGTGTTTCGACGGTGTCGTCGTCGAGGACTGGGACGGTGCGCTGGGCAATGATCGGACCGCCGTCGAGCGTGTTGTCGACGAAGTGGACCGTGCAGCCGCTGACCTTCGCGCCATGATCGAGAGCTTGTCGCTGCGCGTCGAGACCGGGAAACAAAGGCAGCAAACTGGGGTGGATGTTGAGGATGCGCTCCGCAAACGAGTTGACGAAAAACGGCGACAAGACCCGCATGTAACCTGCGAGACAAACCAGATCGACGCGTTCTTCGCGCAAAACGGAAACGATCTCGCGATCGTGTTCTTCACGTTTACGTCCGCGTCGTTCGATGACGAGTGTTTTGAGCGAACGCTCCCGGGCGGCGTGCAGGCCTTTCGCATCAGGCTGATCGCTGATTACGAGGGCGATCTCTGTGTTTGGAATTGTGCCGTTTTGGATCGCATCGGCGAGCGCAACCATGTTCGATCCGCGGCCGGAGATTAAGATCGCGATCCGTGTAGACATCAGTCGATCGAAACTGTGCGGTTACCTTCGACGACCTCGCCGATCTCGAAACACAAATTACCAGAATCGCAAATATGAGTTTTGATCGGACCGACGTTCTCTTGCGAACAAACGATCACCATGCCCACGCCCATGTTGAACGTGCGATACATCTCGCTTTCTGAGACGTTCCCGAGTTCACGCAGTAGATCGAAAACGGATAAGACGGGCCAGGAGCCTTTCCGGATCTTCACCGCAGAACCTTCCGGGAGGATGCGCGGGATATTGTCAGTTAGACCACCGCCCGTGATGTGGGCGAGGCCTTTGATCAAGCCGGTGTCGAGGAAGCCGTCGAGTGGTTTGAGATAACTGAGATGCGGCAACAGCAACGTCTCTGACGCAGTTAGTTCCATTCGCGGCAAGCGTGTGTCGGGTTTATAACCGGCGACGTCGAAGAACAATTTTCGTGCGAGTGAGTAACCGTTTGTGTGCAAACCCGCGGAGGGAAGCGCGATCAACGCGTCGCCGGGAGCGATGGTTTTTCCGTCGATGATTTTTGCGCGATCGACTACGCCAACGATGAAGCCGGCAATATCGTATTCGCCTTCCTGGTAGAAGCCCGGCATCTCGGCGGTCTCGCCACCCAGGAGCACACACCCGTTTTCACGACAGCCGTTCGCTACTCCTTCGACGATGCCGGCGACGACGTCGGGCGACAGTTTTCCGGTGGCGATGTAGTCGAGAAAGAAAAGCGGGCGCGCGCCCTGCACGAGGATGTCGTTGACGCAATGATTCACGAGATCGCGTCCGACGGTGTTATGGACGTCAGTGACGAACGCGATCTTGAGTTTGGTTCCGACTCCATCTGCCGAAGCGACCAAAACCGGTTGCGCCATGTTTGGAAATGCGCCGTCAAACATGCCGCCGAAGCTGCCGATTTCGGAGAGTGTGCGTTGATTGAACGTGGTGCGCGCGAGCTCTTTGATCCTGTCGGTTGCTCGCGTCGCGGCGTCGATGTCGACACCTGAATCCGCGTAGGAAATTGGTTTCGTCATGTCATCAATTCGAATTTCGAAATTCGAATTTCGAAATTATTTCTTCTGTCGTGGTGGTGGACCAAAATCGCCGTAAGCGATGAAACCGGAACGCGAGGAATCATCTTTCTGGGCGGTGCGGCCAACCCACAGATCTTCCGTGGCTTCTTTCGCCGCTTTCACTGTGGTATCGCCTTGCTTGCCACGCGTAGTGATCGCGATCTCGCCGTGCAAATCAGTGCGATAAAGTTTCATCGCCGGACTGGCTGCCCGCAGGCGATCCAACACTGATTGCGCGGGATGCCCGTAACGGTTCCACGCGCCACAGGAGACGATCGCGATCTCCGGTTTCACCCGGTCAAGGAAATCTTTGGTCGAAGCATACTTGGAACCGTGATGCGACACCTTCAGTACTTGCCCCTCGAGATTGAGATCTTTGGTCAACAGGCGATGTTCGGTCTGCTCTTCTGCATCGCCGGCAAACAACATCGAGAACGATCCGTAATCTAAACGCGCAACGATCGAATTTGCGTTTGGTTCGTTGCCGCCGCCTTTCATCTGTTCCTTTGTGAAAAGCGGTTGAGATGGGGCCAGAATTGTTAGCAGCGCACCGCCGCCGAGGTCGTACTTCGTTCCGGGTTGCGCCTGCGCATGGGTCGCACCGCTCGACGTTATTCCGGCTTTGTAATCGTCGTAAAACTTCGTAATCGACGGAGGCTGCCTTCTCGGCGTTGGCTTCGCAACAGGTTTCTTCGTTCCGGCGGCGGGCTTTGGCGGTGCGAGTTCGGGAGGAACGCTCGGTTCCTGACCGTTATCGATCACATTCAGCACTTTGACCGCTTTAAAAACTTCCGCAGCCCCGCCCATGTGATCCGGATGCGGATGGGTGACGATGAAGTAATCGATCTGCTGCACGTTGTGACGCTTCAATGCCTCCACAACCGCTTTGCCTTTGGTCGTGTCGCCCGCGTCGATCAGTACCGTCTTTCCGGCGGGCGAGGAGATCAGGATCGAATCGCCGTTAACTGGTCCAACATCAAGAATGCGAACAATAAGTTCGGCTCCCGACGCCGGCGGCGGTTGCTGCTGCAACCACGGACGAACCCACTTCCAATAGGCGACGCCTGAGCCCGCGACTACCAATAACAGCACTGCAACTGCGCAACCACAGCCTCGCCTGACTTTTCCCATCCGTGGTTAATTCTCCGCCGCCACCGATTCGCGATCGCGTTCCCACATCGTCTCCGCCTCGCGCGTGATGCGTGTCGGGTACTGCTCATTCCAACACGCCGCACACGACGCATCCACACTCAGGCCAGTCGCCGCAATCATTCCCTCGAGCGACAAGTAACCAAGCGAATCGGCCTCGATGAACGCGCAAATCTCGGGAACGGTCATGTTGGCCGCGATCAGTTCCGACTTGTTGGGCGTATCGACGCCGTAGTAGCACGGGCTAATCGTCGGCGGACAACTAATCCGCACGTGAACTTCACTCGCGCCCGCTTCACGCACCATGCGCACGATCTTTTTCGACGTCGTACCACGAACGATCGAATCGTCGATCAGCACCACTCGCCTGCCTTTGATTAGATCGCGCACAGGGTTCAACTTGATACGCACGCCGAACGAACGAATCGACTGCCGCGGTTCGATAAACGTTCGTCCGATATAGTGATTACGAACCAGTCCAAAACGAAAACTCAAACCGCTCTCGGCTGCGTACCCGATCGCCGCCGCCACACCGGAATCCGGCACTGGCACGACCAGATCCGCATCAGCAGGTTGCTCGACGGCAAGCCGCCGTCCCATCTTGTGACGCGACTCATTGATCGATCGCCCGTAGATCAACGAATCAGGACGTGCGAAATAGACGTGTTCGAATAGACACATCGAGTGACGTTGTTCGGGCAACGGATGCGAGGATCGCAGGCCGTCGTGATCGATCACGATCATCTCGCCGGGCTCGACGTCGCGCACGTATTGCGCGTCGATCAGATCAAACGCGCACGTTTCTGACGCGACAACCCACGCATCGCCCAACCGTCCCAGTGCCAACGGTCGAAAACCGCGCGAGTCGCGAATCGCGATCAGTTCGTTAGGTGTCAGGAAGAGCATCGAAAAGGCGCCTTCCGTCTCGCTCAAAACTTCCGGAATCGCCTCACGAACCGATGATCGCGAACGCGCAACGCCGTGTAGGACCACTTCCGTATCGGAGGTTGACGAAAAGATCGCGCCCTCGCGTTCGAGTCGCAGTCGCTCATCGCGCGCGAACGGAAGGTTTCCGTTATGGCAGATGGCGATCTGTCCGTGCTGGCAGGTTACGAGAAACGGTTGAGCCTCGAGAATCGAAACCTCGCCCGCGGTCGAATAGCGCACGTGACCAATTGCACTGGCGCCGCGCAAGCGATCGAGATGCTCCTGCGCGAAAGCTTCGGAAACGTGTCCCATTTCGCGCTGTTGCCGGAGTTCGACGCCGTCGGATGCGACGATGCCACACGACTCCTGCCCGCGGTGCTGCAACGCATACAAACCCAGGTAAGTCAGGCGCGAGGCGTCCGTATGACCGTAAATCCCGAAGACGCCACACTCTTCTCGCAGCTTGCTGATCTCGATTTCTGTCAATTGAGTTGTCCTACGCTACGGTTTGTAGTTGAAATTTTTTCCACTATACACAAAACTATCGACCGATGCCGAATTGTATGATGCGAAGTTGCTGTTTGGCGTTTTTACTGGCGCTTGTTTTACTTACGTGCCTTGCCGTTTCCGCAAATCAGCGAAAAAGGAAAGGGCGCACCGCACCACAATTGTATGCGAGTCTCTGCGCCGCATGTCATGGAGCAGATGGACGAGCGAAGACGTCGAAAGGTAAGTTCAGTCACGCGCGCGATTTGACTGATACCAAGTGGCATGAAGACGTCACGGATGAGCGCATTTTTAATTCGATCATGAACGGGCGCAACGTACGCGGCAACATGCCGGCATTTAGTGACAAGCTGAACGAGAAGGAAGTAGATTCGCTCGTTAGTTTTGTGCGCAAGTTTAAAGGGTAACGTTTGAATCTTCCTTTCACAGCACGTGGAGCAGTTGTCGTCGCCTTGCAGGCGGCGCTGATTATCGCGCTCGCTGGAGCCGGATGGATTATTTACCGGCAGTTTCCGACGAGCGTTGCCGGCGACCGGTACGATGGTCCCACGACGACGCTGCAGATCGTGTTGCGACAACCGCCCGACAGCTACGTCAGCGGTCTTGATGTACCGGTAAGCCTATACCAGGTTGATATCGTCGCGGTTCGGCACGAGTTTTTTACCGAGCCGCGCGCCGGCAAACGGTTTGACGACTTTCTCAAAGACCGCATTAAAGGCCGCCCGCCAATCAGTGCGCGTCTCGATAAACAGGGACAAGGAACAGTCGCATTAGCGCCTGGCAGTTGGTTGCTCCACGTTACGCTTCCCGGTGATGAACAGCTCGAGTGGCGGTTGCCAGTCAAAGTGTCGGGACAAAAACAGATCGTCGAACTCACTTCGCAGAACGCGTACACGCGCAGTAGGAGTTTTTAGTTCTTAGTACTTTGTGCTTTGTCGGTGGTCAGTGGTCAGTTGTTAGTTCTATCGCTACCCACGACGGACAACGGACAACGGACAAAGAACAAAATACCAAGCACAAAGCACCCCTTTTACATGCTCGCCCTCCGCGTAAACAAGAAAAGCCTTTCAGTCCGCGACATCGCCAAACCAGACAACGCTGAAGAAGCGTTGGTGCGGGTGCTTGTGTCAGGAATCTGCAACACGGATTTGGAGATCGCGCGCGGTTACGCCGGGTTCAACGGAACAATTGGACACGAGTTTGTCGGCGTGGTCGAAAAAACCGGGGAACGCGTTGTTGGTGAGATCAATGCTGGATGCGGAAAGTGTGAACTCTGCCGCGACGGAGATTCGCGCCATTGCGCTACGCGCACTGTGCTCGGGATTGTCGACCGTGACGGCGCGCATGCAGAGTTTCTCCAGCTTCCCGCAGTCAATCTCATTCGCGTGCCGGACAGCCTTCCCGACGAGCACGCCGCTTTTACCGAACCACTCGCGGCGGCCTGCGGCATTCTCGAACGCGTGCCCGTAACGCCTGACGATCGTGTCGCGGTGATCGGCGACGGCAAACTCGGTTTGTTGTGCGGGCAAGTCATCAACCTGTCCGGCGCGACCACTCTAATGATCGGCAAACACGATACGAAGCTGCGCATCGCTGCCCGGCGGGGTATCGAAACGTCAACGCCAAAAGAAGCCGCGAAACGAACGCGGCAATATGACGTCGTAGTGGAAGCGTCAGGTTCAGCGAGTGGGTTCAAACTAGCGCTCGACCTGGTTCGTCCACAAGGCAAACTGGTCCTGAAATCCACTTTTCACGGGACGACGGAAATCAACGCCGCACGAGTGGTCGTCGATGAGATCTCGATCGTGGGATCACGCTGCGGACGCTTCGCTCCGGCGCTCGATCTTCTGAAACGAAACGCCATCGACGTCGACAGCCTCATTAGCGAAGAATATCCGCTCGCCAAAGGCGTCCACGCCATGAAACGCGCCCGAACCAAAGGCGTTTTGAAGGTCTTGTTGCGGCCCTAAACCGTCAAATGAAAACCGGCCCCTTTCCGCAGTTTTTTGCTCACAGAGAGCCGTTTAGCTATACTCTACCCTTTCCTTGAAAGGTGGTGGAAACATGTTTGACCCGTCCGGCAACCACACGACAGAACAAGAGCGAGCGATACTGCGAAAGCTGCGAATCTGGATCGCCGCGCTGGGTGTTGCGTGTTTGATCGCGGGAATCGGCATCGGTGCAATGCTGTCCGGCCGGCCCACGATCGCGCAGAGCGACATGCAGATCGCGCGTGCTCCCGAAGCGCTTTCAGCTTCGTTCGCTGAAATTGCTCGTCGCGTGGAACCCGCGGTTGTCAACATCGAAACCACCCAGGTGCAAGCCGAACTCAACGAGAAAGACGAAGACAAGGAAGACGAGAGCAATCCTTTGCTCGACATGTTTCGTCGCCGTCCGCGTCGTGCACCGCGCGGTGTAGGGAGCGGATTTATTGTTCATCCCAAGGGCTACATCCTGACGAATCATCACGTCATTCAGGACGCGGTGAAGATCAGGGTCGGTTTGCAAACAGGTGAGTCGTACCAGGCGGAGGTTGTGGGCGTCGACAACGAAACCGACGTAGCCGTGATCAAGATCACCACGCCCAAGGATCTCCCGACTGTGACGCTCGGCGACTCAAACGCAGCGCAAGTCGGCGACTGGGTCCTCGCGATGGGATCTCCATTTGGTTTGGATCAAACCGTCACCGCCGGGATCATTTCCAAGAAGGAACGCGAGAGTCCGTTCTTCAGCAGCTTTCAGCGTTTCCTCCAAACTGACGCCGCCATCAATCGCGGCAACAGTGGTGGACCACTCGTCAACATGCGCGGCGAAGTCATCGGCATGAATTCGCAGATCGCGACCTCGACGGGTGACTACAACGGTATCGGTTTCGCACTCCCGGCCAACGAAACGAATTTCGTCTACAAGCAGATCATCGCGCAGGGCAGAGTGAAGCGCGGCTATCTCGGCATCACCCTCGACTCCGTGCACGACGAGTTTGCCAAAGTTTATGGTCTACCCGAAGCGAAGGGCGCCATCGTCACTTTCGTCGCGACCCCTGAACCCGGCGAGATAATACCGGCCGTGGCGGCGGGCATCCTCGCAAACGACATCGTTGTCGAGTTTGAAGGCCAGCCCGTGCTCAACGCGCAGGATCTGATTCAACGCGTCGCCGGTTCGCCGGTGGGCCAGCAAGTTAAGCTTGGGCTCCTGCGAGACCTCAACGGCAAACTCGAACGCAAGAACGTCACCGTGACGTTAGGCGAGCGGCCGTCGCAGAGAGATTCAGTGGAACCGCCGAAGAACAGTCCCAAGAGCAACACTCCAAAAGGTAACGCTCTGCGACTCGGCATCACGCTCGCCGAGATCACGCCGCAAGTCCTGGCGGATCGACAAGTCGCCGGCACTCAAGGTCTGTATGTTAAGGAAGTAGATCCAAACGGATTGATGGCGGAGATTCGCATACCGCCCAACAACGTACCGGCCCTGGTCGAAGGCGACACGATCAATCGCATCAATCGCGTGCAGGTTAATTCACTTGCCGACTTCCAACGCGTGCTCAATACACTGAAGCTCGGCGACCCAATCGTGATGAACGTAACCAGACTGCAACGAGATCAAAGGGGTGAACGATTGATACCGCTGATCGTGCAGTTCACCTATCAATAAACGCCCCGGACCCGACAAGGATTTATGGCTCAGGCAAAGAAAGCAATCTCCAAAACAAGCGGAAAGGTGTCCGCGCGCAACGCGGCGCGCGCCGCGGTCAAGAACTATCAAAACTACATCGACGGTGAATGGGTCGCGAGTGAGTCGGGCGAGATGTTTGAAAACATCAACCCGGCAGACACGCGCGACATCATTGGCCGCTTTCCACTTTCCAATAGCGACGACGTCAATGCCGCCGTAAACGCAGCGCAGGGTGCGTTCGATAAGTGGCGTAACACGCCCGCGCCGAAGCGTGCCGAAATTCTGTTTCGCCTGGGCGAGATATTGATCCGCGACAAGGAACAGTTCACCGCCGACATGACCCGCGAGATGGGCAAGGTCTTGAAAGAGGCGGGCGGCGACGTTCAGGAAGCGATCGATTGCACGTACTACACCGCAGGCGAAGGGCGTCGTTTGCACGGCTTCACGACTCCTGCCGAGATGCGCAACAAGTTTGCGATGTGTGTGCGCCAACCCGTCGGTCTGTGTGGCTTGATTACTCCGTGGAACTTTCCGATGGCGATCCCATCGTGGAAACTGATACCCGCGCTGATCTGCGGCAACACCGTCGTAATAAAACCCGCTGAAGACACTCCGCTTTCGACGTACAATCTCGTGAAGGCTTGTGAAGAAGCAGGCATACCGCCGGGCGTCGTGAACCTCGTTACGGGTTACGGCGAAACTGTCGGTGCAGCGATGACAAACCATCCGGCGCTGCGTCTGATTTCGTTCACCGGTTCGACTGATACGGGCCGTATCGTCGCCTCCGCTTGTGCCGAACGCAACGCGATCTGTTCGCTCGAGATGGGCGGCAAGAACGCGATCATCGTCATGGACGATGCCGACATCGATCTCGCAGTCGAAGGCGCCATTTGGGGCGCCTTTGGTACGTCAGGGCAACGTTGCACAGCTTCGTCACGCCTCATCGTTCACAAGAAAGTTTACAAACAGTTCGTCAGCAAGCTTGTCGACGAAGCGAAAGGGCTGCGCGTCGGCAATGGCGCGGATCCGAAGACCGACGTTGGGCCACTGATCAATAACGACGCCGTCGAGAAAGTGATGAACTACATACGCATCGGACGCAACGACGACGGTGCGACCCTCGCGAGCGGGGGCAAACGTCTCAGCCGCGGTGATTACGCGAACGGTTATTTCATCGAACCGACAGTGTTTACTGACGCCACGCCGGACATGCGTATCTCGCAGGAAGAGATCTTTGGTCCGGTTACGACCGTCATTCCCGCAAACTCGCTGGAAGACGCGATTCAGATCGCGAACGGAGTTCGCTACGGCCTCTCTGCCGCAATCTACACGCAAAACGTCAATCGCGCTTTCAGAGCGATGAACGATATGTATACCGGCATCTTTTACGTGAATGCTTCAACGATCGGCGCCGAAGTCCATCTTCCGTTCGGCGGCACTAAAGCGACGGGCAATGGCCATCGTGAAGCAGGTACGCAGGTGCTCGACATTTTTTCGGAATGGAAGTCAATCTACGTTGACTTTAGCGGCAAGTTGCAACGCGCGCAGATCGACGTCGAATCGCCTAACTGAGTTGAGCTTAGTTCTTAGTGCTTTGTTCTTTGTTCGCTAGTTTATCGGTTGGGATTATTCGGATCGCTCAATTAGCGAGCAAAGAACAAAGCACTAAGTTCAGCATCACAATCGCTCAAAACGTCAGAGACTACTGACTGGAGAAACACGCCTTGATCGTCGGTCTGCCCAAAGAAATCAAAGACAACGAATATAGAGTCGGTTTAACCCCCGCCGGTGTGCGCGCCCTCAAAGACGCGGGCCACCAGATTTTGGTCGAACGAGATGCGGGCGCCGGCTCAGGTTTTGACAATGCACTTTACGAACGTGCCGGTGCAACCATCGTCGATACGGCTGATGAGGTATGGGCCACTGCGGAGATGATCGTGAAAGTGAAGGAACCCATCGCGCCCGAGTATCCACGCATGCGCGAAGGGCAGTTGTTGTTTACCTACCTTCACCTCGCGCCGGATCACGAACTCACGAAACAGTTACTCGATCGAAAAGTCACCGGCATCGCTTACGAAACGATCACCGATCGACACGGTGGGTTGCCATTGTTGACGCCAATGTCGGAAGTCGCCGGACGCATGGCGATCCAGGTTGGTGCGCACTATCTCGAAAAGATGAGTGGCGGACGCGGAATTTTGTTGGGTGGCGTTCCGGGTGTTCCGGCGGCACGCGTCGTGATCATCGGTGGTGGTGTGGTGGGAACGAACGCCGCAAAGATAGCGGTCGGCATGGGCGCGCACGTCACGATGATCGATAACAATCTCGATCGACTGCGCGAGCTCGACGACATTTTCCTCTCGAAGATCTCAACGCTCGCGTCGAGCGCGTACATGATCCAGGACGCAATCTCGCAGGCAGATCTGATCGTCGGCGCCGTGTTGGTGAAAGGTGCGGCTGCACCCAAACTGATCACGAAAAACATGCTGAAGGAAGTTCCGAACGGCGCTGTGATCGTCGACGTTGCGGTCGACCAGGGTGGCTGCATCGAGACGACGCATCCAACCACTCACTCAAACCCGACCTACTACGTCGAAGGAGTGCTGCACTACTGCGTCGCTAACATGCCGGGCGCTGTGCCGCGCACGTCGACGTTCGCGTTGACGAACGCAACGCTGCCGTACGCTCTGAAACTCGCGAACAAAGGATTCCTGCACGCGATCTCGAGCGATCCGCATTTGAAGGAAGGTGTTAATACGTATGCTGGTGAGTGTACGTACGAGGCTGTCGCGGTTGATCAAGGGATCCGGTATACGCCGCTCGATGAGTTGATTGCTTCAAACGCAGACCTTGCGAATGCACGCTAGCAGGGTTTCGGGCGTGATGGGTTTGGCGAGAAACGCGTTCACCTGCTCGGTCTCTGCATTCTTCGGATCCAGACCACTCAACAGGATTATGGGCAAATGATTCAGATGCGGGCTGCTCCTCACAAACCGGCATAACTCGTACCCGCTGACATTAGGCATCACTGCGTCCGTGATCACCACGTCGACCGTGGAGGTCATCAACCACTTCATCGCTTCGAGACCATCCCCCGCCGAGATTACTTCGTAACCTGCGCGTTCAAGCAACACCTCGATGTAGCGCCGGAGTGCGGCATCGTCTTCCGCAAGGAGGACACACCGAGCGCGTTCCGGCGTTTCCGTCGGTTGGACTAATTCGCCTCTAGCCGTTGAGACTTTTTCCTGTGTGATCATTCGCTATTGCCTGGGGAGACTTTCGAGGCCGTGAGGGCTTTGAAGGTCGGGACGAGACCAGGGGTTAAACTCGCCAGTAGCAGATTAGACTGCTGCCGCTCTGATTGTCAATGTTTTCTCTTGTTAATCCGGCTATGAATCGATGAAGGCGCGATGCCAAAGTTCGAGCCCTAAAAGGTGGAAAACATGGAGGTTATAGTCTTCGCGTCCCGAAATGTTCGCGTCGATGACCCGTTTGACCTCCTTCGGCCGAAACAGACCGCGGCGTTTCACCACATCCTCGGAAAGTAGGTCTGAGATTAGGGGCTTGAGCGGCCCTCGTAACCAGGACCGGATCGGCGCTCCAAACCCGGCTTTTCGACGCCAGATCACGTCCTTCGCCAGGACCCCTTCGAGCGCGCGTTTCAAGATGTACTTCCGCTTCAACCCGTGGAGTTTCAATCGCGGCGGCATGCGCGCGGCCATTTCGATCATTTCCCGGTTTAAAAACGGCACGCGGACTTCCAGATTTGCGGCCATCGACGTCTTGTCAGTCGTCATGAGATTCAGACACGGCAGAAACGTTTTCATGTCCACGTAAAGGAGACGATTCAGCGGTGCGGCGTCGTCACTCCAGTCGAAGTACACGCGATGCATGTCGTAAGCGTCGTAATCACGCGTAATCTCGCGCCACTCATCCGAATAGAGCCGGTGCTTCATTTCGTCGGTGAAGTACGTTCCGTAGCCGAGATAGCGATCTTCGAAGTCTAGTGCCGCGCTTCGCGCAAACTTTTTCGCGTTTCGCAGTGGCGCTGTGAGTTTTCCCGGCAGGCCGCCAGGCAGAGCGTCGGCGACGGTTCGCATCAACGGGCGTCGCAGCAGTTGCGGCACCGGATCGAATGCCGACGCGATCTTCATGGCCAGTTGCCGCGGATACCCGGCAAACACTTCGTCACCGCCCATTCCCGAGAGCATCACCGTCAAAGTTTCGCGAGCAGCGCGCGAAATGAGGTAACTGGGAATCGCCATATCGATCGGCGGTTCCTCCATGTGATAGACGAGCTTTGGCAGGAGTTCAGCAACCGACGGTTGGAGCATGATCTCGTGATAGTCAGTTTGCAGTTGTTCGTTGACGCGGCGTGCCCAACGAACGTCGTCGGGAATGATGTCGTAACGCAGGTCTTCGCTTTCGATTCCGACGGTGTAGGTGCTGATGCGTTGACCGTTGACGTGGCGTTGCATCAGCGCGGTGATTCCCGAGGAGTCGATCCCGCCCGATAGAAATGATCCCAGCGGCACATCGGACACCATTTCCATCTTTACGACTCGATCGAGCGTTTCGAGTGTGCGTTCGCGCCACGAGGCTTCGTTTCGACCTTCTTCTATGTGGTTGAACGAAACGTCCCACCATTGATGGAGTTTGATTTCGTCATTCTTGAAATGAAGCAGGTGTCCAGGGGGGACTGTTTTGACGTTCTGGAAAAGCGTGTTCGGATCGGGCGCCCACAGGAACGTCAGAAACTGATGCAACGCCTCGGGGTTGAGAGCTGGTTTGATCAGTTTCGTAGCAAGAATTGCTTTGATTTCCGAACCAAACGCGAACGCGGGCGGCGCGCCGTTCCTGCCGGGAATGAAGGCGTAGTAGAGAGGTTTGATGCCAACGTGATCGCGCGCGAGTGTGAGCGTGCGTTCCTGATTATCCCAAACGGCGAAGGCAAACATGCCGTTAAGATGGTCCATGGCGTTCCAGCCCCACTCAGTGATCGCCGCCAGCAGCACTTCGGCGTCCGTGCCCGTGCGAAACTGATGACCGAGCGAGCGGAGTTGTTCGCGCAGTTCACGGTAGTTGTAGATCTCGCCGTTGTACGTGAGGACGTAGCGACCGTTGTGCGAGAGCATCGGCTCGTGACCGGCGGGACTGGTATCGATTATCGCGAGGCGGCGATGGCCCAGGCAGGCCCGTCGTCGGTACTGGTCTATCGGCTCTGAGGTCCAAACACCTTGATCGTCCCGACCGCGGTGCTCGACTGCCTGGAGCATGCGTTCGGTTTGCGGTTCAGGTTGACGGCTGATGATCCCGGCGATGCCACACACGACGGCTAAACCTCAAACGGCCGGTGCTCGCGGAGAGAATCGAGGATGCGAAACGTCGCGCGCGTGGTTGCGGCGAGTTCATTTACAGGGATTGGGGCTTCTGTCCCGTTAAGGATACTTGCGCAGACTTGATGGACCTGTTCCTTTTGGCCTTTGTCTTGTGCTTTTAACGCGACCTGTTCTTCGCGTCCGTCTTTGTGCAGCGTTACGCGGCGGAAGTCGTCGAGGACAAAACTCCGTGATCCGCCAAAGATCTCCACACGCTCCTTCGCCAGCGATTTGTCGCCCTCGCTCACGTATGCGATGCAGCCATTTGATCCATCCGCGAAGCGCAACGTGATAAAGACGGAGTCGGCATCCAAGGCCTTATCCGATCTCGCGCTAACCGATTCAGCAAAAACTGAAACGGGCGGTGAGTTGGTCAGGAATTGCATCAAGTCGACAAAATGACAAACCTCGCCGACGATGCGTCCACCGCCTTCGTCAGGATTTTGTATCCAGTGTTCTTTTGGAATGCGACCGGCGTTGACGCGGTAAAGGATAGACAACGGCGAGTTGCGGCCGGCGAAGAAATCTTTTGCGCGTTGGGCCAACGGCGAGAACCGGCGATTGAAACCGACCATCAATCGGCCCGTTGAACGAGCTGCCTGTTCCACCACTAAATCGAGTTGCATGTCGTCAAGCGCGAGTGGTTTTTCGACGAAGACGTTTTTGTTTTCAGCAAGCGCCCGGACTGCAAGTTCGGCGTGCAAATCATGGCGCGTCCCGATCACGATAAGGTTGATATCCGGATCTGCCAGTACTTCACCCGCGGGCGATGCCGCATACGCAAACCCGAAACGCTTCCCGACATCGTGAGCTGAAACTCCCGAAGCCGTTGTGATCGCCCGAAACTCAACGCGTTCCGATTTGAAATGGGGCAACAACATCGCCGGAACATAACCGCCTGCACCGATCACCCCAAGGCGAATCGCCTTCTCGGGGCGGCGGATTGACGGACTCAGTTCCACACGATCTGTGATTTCACGTTGCGGATCGTAATTGAGCACCACGCCAAGGTAAGGTTCGTTTGAATCTCCCGATATCAGTTCGTATGCGCGTTCAGCGTCTTCGATGCGGAAACGATGCGTGGTCAGTCTTTCGACGTTGACGCGTTTGTCACCAACGAGCTCCAGAAAGCTTTCGATGTTTCGTTGTTCGGTCCAGCGAACGTAAGGCAACGGATAATCGTGTCCACGCTCTTCGTAATCCGGATCATACCGACCTGGTCCATACGACATGGAGATGATCAATTTTAGTTCGCGGCTGAAGAACGGCTGGCGTGGAATGTCGAGTCCCGTCATGCCGACGACGATCACGCGGCCCTTCAAACGGGACACACGAGCTGCCAGTTCGACGGGTTGGTTCGAATCTGTGGCGGCTGTTATCAGCACTGCATCCGCGCCGCGTCCACGCGTCCACTTGTATAGCTCATCGGCGGCTTCTTCGCTCGAGACCACCGCACGATCCGCGCCGAGTTCGACCGCCAACGCGACGCGCGCCGGGTCGAGATCGAGTCCGAAGACGCGGCAGCCGTTTGCTTTCAGAAGCTGGACGGTGAGTTGGCCCACTAATCCCAAGCCAATTACTACGATCGACTCCCCCAGCGTAGGCTCGGCAAGTCGCACGCCTTGCAACGCGATCGCGCCCAGCGTTCCGAACGCTCCAGCTTCAAAGGTCACTTCCCCGGGAAGGTGCGCGCACAGGTTCTTCGGTACTGACAGCACTTCGGCGTGTGAAGCAAACCCGACACCCGCACATGCAACGCGATCGCCAATGTGAAACTCAGTCACATCTTCCGCCACTGCAGCCACGATGCCGGCGGCGCTGTAACCAAGCGACTGCGACGCCGCCATCTTGTCGCGAACGGATGCGAACGTGTTCAGCAGTCCCTCGCTTTTCACTTTCGCAACGACCGCCTTTACCAGATCCGGACGCTGACGTGCTTCCTGTAGCAAACCTTTACTGACCAGTTCGACCGAAGCGCGCTCCGTTCCGGCGCTGATCAGCGAAGCGACGGTACGAACAGTCACACGTCCACGCTGTAGCGCGGGTACCGGCACTTCGCCGACAAACGGTCTTCCGGTCTTCCGGTTTTGCAACACCTGCTTCATTTTTGTGCTAACACGGATTCGATCAAATCGCTGACCCACTCGGCGCGCGCGTCCCAGGTCCCACCGGCGACCGCCGCTTGTCGTCTTTTCGGCGCGTCAGGATCGTTCTCGCGCAACGCCTCTTCGACCATCGCGATGAAGTCGTCTCGCGTGCGTGCGATTCGCAACACGTCTTTCATCGGTTCGTACTCGGGCAACGGCGAGATGACAACTGGCTTTCCCGTTGCCAGGTATTCACGGACCTTGATGGCTGATCCGTAGCTGGTAAAAGACTGCTCAGTTTCCCACGGCAACACGCAAACGTCGAATCCTGCGGCGTAGGCGGGCAAATCCGGGTACGGGACCGGAGGCAGAAAGTGCGTGTTTGGCAGCCCCTCGATGTCCAATCCGCGAGATTTGTTGCCGATGAAAACCCACTGCCAGTCCGGCCGCTCACGGCCCGCTCGTTTGATCAGTTCCTGGTCCACCAGCCATGGTTCGATCGCGCCGAAGTAACCCAAACGCGGACGCGGGATGCGCTCGATCTCAGGCGCCACGCTGATCTTCCCGTTACCGACGTGCCGCCAGTGATCGTAATCCACACCTTGTTCGAGCAGGTAAGAACGATCGCGTCCGAGCGTTGCTTCGTCAAACAGTTTTCGTCCGGAATAGAAGACGAGGTCGGCGGCGTTGATTGCGTGTTCGTGCAGCCGTCGAATCAGAGCAGGATCCGTGGCGTGATCCATCGTATTCGCATCATACTTGTCGGACACATGATAGACCACTATCGACTCGTCGAGCGTTCCAATCATCTCGGCGGCGGTGGGAATCGCGATCCAGAGTATAGGTTTCACCAGTCCGCGGTTGCGGGCCAGACGTCCGATTTGCGCACTGATCCCGCGACGGTTGATCGTGCGCGCTGCGGCGCTGCCGAAGAAGGGCAGACTTGCGGGCGATACGACGGTGATGCCTTCCTCGGTTTGGCGCGCGAGTTTTGAATAGCTTCCGAGCTTGCGTTTGATGCGTGGCAGCAGATCCTTGTGGGCCAGGCCGGGCAGGCCCATCGAGATCGAGTTGACGAAGATGACCTTGTTTCCGGCGCGCGCAAATTTGCGCATCAGGTGAGCTTTGGAGTGCGGGTGGTGATACCACCAGTCTTCGCCGCCAAAGCAGATTATCGAGCGATTGAGCAGCATTAAGAATACATAGGATAGTTTACTTCACTCGCGCGACGCAGAGGCCGGAAACTCCAAACGGCAGATTGATGTAGCGCAACACGGTGCTTTCCGCGCCGAATATCTTTCCGAACACACCGTTTAAAGCAGATACGTTGATGCTGTTCTCAGTTTCGGTTTTGATTCCGGTCAGGCGCATCAGTTTTCGCACCAACAGGATCGGTAGGAAAAAGGTGATGTTAGCGTACGTCGAGCGCTCGACTTCGAAACCAGCTTGCTCGAGCACACGGTGGAGTTCCGGCAAACGATACCGCCGCCGGTGATGACTGACGTCGTCCTGCAATCCCCACAAAAACATGAAGGTCGGCACGAACAGCAGCACGCGTCCACCGGGTCGCAGCACGCGGCGCATTTCCTTCAATCCGGCGAGATCGTCGTCCATGTGTTCGACGACGTCGAATGCGGTTACAAGGTCAAACGTGCCATCTTCGTAAGGCAGTTCTTCGCCCGCGCCGAGTTTGACCTGGTCGAGCCCGCGCGCGCGGCAAAACGCTAGCGCGTCTTCAGAAACATCCACGCCTTCAGCCTGACCATATTTCGAAAGCATCAGCAGGTTCGCACCAGTGCCGCAACCGACGTCGAGAATACGCGGCTTGCGATCGGTCACCTGATGGCAGATCTGTTCGACAAATTCGGCGAGTATGCGACGCCTGCCGATGTACCACCAGTGCGTTTGTTCCACCGCGTAGAGGATCGGGTAGGTGTGCTCCATCATTTCGCGAGGGAGCGGGTTGGAGATGCTTCTTGCGTCAGCGTTCATTTCTTTAATGCAAGACTTAATAGCCGATCGACCGCAGCCGCTGCAAACACTGTCAGCATGGCATGCATCGGTAACACGTAACGGATTTCGGTGTGCGCGGCGGTGCCGGGCACGACGTAATAAAGAACCGTTACGAGAAAAACCGCCGTAGCCAGCATGTCTTTTCTCGCCGCGACGTAAATTCCAAAGGCCGCAAGCGGCAGGAAAAGATATCGTGCGACGCTTTGAATCATCCCGAGTCCGTTGACGCCAAACGCCAGCACGCCGCCTTGCCACGCCGGTGTCAAACACTTCTGACTCGTCACGTTAATACCTGAAATGCCGCAGTACGGTACGGGATCGCCCGCGACCTTCAACATTCCCCACATGCGTCCGCCCATCACGCCGGCGTACCACACGGGATGTTGTTTGATGAACGCCATCGATTCGCGCGTGCGTTCCTTGTCGCGGCGAATACCGTCAGGCCATTGTGAGTCGAAGTACTTATCAGCCGGCCACCCCATCTTCACGCGCTCGTGCGCGATCAGCTTATCGTCGCCGTAAAGAAAACCGTGCTGCCGGCCGAGTTCGGTCTCGCCCAGTCCTTCCCAGAGGTTGACGCCGATCGTGCCGCCGGTAGGAGTGAAATCGGGAAACGTTAGATAGTTGCGTACAACGATCGGTGAGATGACGAGCGCGGTCGCAAACACTACTGCAACGCTCATTAACACACGTTGCCGCCATGGAGCTTTAACGATCAGCATCACGGCAGCCCAACCGACGGCCAGGTACAACGGATTGACGCGAATCCAACACGCGATGCCGAGAAGCGCTCCAGCGCCGACAGCGAGCCAGAGGTTGTTGCGTCTAGCTGCGAGCAGCAGCAACCAGTTTCCGGCGAGTACAAACCACATCGCGGGAGTGTCCGCCGACGGATAAGCCGAATACATGGCGAAAAGCGGCGAGAGGGCTGCGAGGAACCCGGCCGCAATCCCTGCTCGCCAACCGAATGCAGTAACAGTGATGCCGACGATTAAGACGAACGACAAAACCAGATCAATGGCCCATTGGACCAACTGCACGACGTAAGCTGAGCGCTCACCAGTCACTCCGTAGATCGCCGCGACTGCTGCGGGAAACGCCGGCGGATATTGCGCGAGGTCAGTGCGTGTTGAGTCGTTGATCAGAAAGATCGGTTGACGTCCGTCGAGAATGTCGCGCGCCTGACGGTCGAATTTTCCGTATGAACCGGTTTGAAACCACGCTGGGTTATCGAGGTGCGCGCGCATGAACATCAACGTCAGCACGCGAACGCTCAGGAGTGTTGCGAGGACGAGTAGTACCGGAAGTATTTTTCGAATCGCGGCGCGGGAGCGAGGCGCGTCGAGGCTAGACAACAGCATTCACCTCGGCGCTTTTCGATTTCGCCTTGCTCTTCGCGAATCCGAGCCGCTCCTGGACCACATAAAGTGGACGCCGCTTGACCTCGGTGTAAATACGTCCAAGATATTCGCCCAGGATGCCCAACGAAACGAGTTGCACGCCGCCCATGAAAAGCACGGCGACAAAGAGCGACGCCCATCCGCGCGTGAGGTTTTTGTCCATCACGCGATCGACGATTGCGACGATGATTCCCGCCACGGCGATCCAGATTGCGAGAAAACCCGTCCAGATCGCGAGTTTTAACGGCACGAGTGAGAACGAGATAATGCCGTCCATCGCGAAGCTAATCATCTTCGTGAGCGGATACTTGCTTGTACCGGCATGTCGTGCGGCACGCTCGTAAGGCAGCGAGATCTGCCTGAATCCGGCCCAACTCACCATGCCGCGCAGGAAACGAGCGCGTTCGGGCATCTCGTTGATCACTTGAACTACGCGGCGATCGAGGAGGCGAAAGTCGCCGGCATCAAACGGCATCTTCGTCTCAGACAAGCGATTGATAAGCCGGTAGAAAACTTTCGCGGTCCAGAGTTTGAACTTGCTTTCACCCTGGCGGTCGGTGCGCAGTCCGTAAACGACGTCGTTGCCGTCACGCCAGAGTTGGACCATCTGCGGGATCACTTCGGGCGGATCCTGCAAGTCAGCATCGATGACCACGACCGCGTCACCGGTCGCTTCTTCGAGCCCGGCCGTGACGGCAATCTGGTGGCCGAAGTTGCGCGAGAGAAGCAGCACCCGCACATGGCGGTCGACGGCTTGTAGTTGCGCGAGAATAATTTGTGTGTTGTCGTGACTGCCGTCGTTAACGAAGATCAGTTCAAAATCCAGCCACGACATGCCGGCGAGCACCGACGTGAGGCGCTCGTGCGTTGCGTGCAGCACCTCTTGCTCGTTGTAGCAGGGAACGATGACTGAAAGTAGCATTGCTATAAGAGTTTTCCTGCAAAGGCGCAAAGACGCAAAGGACTGTTCTTTCTTGGCGGACTTAGCGCCTTTGCGACTTTCCGGGAAACCATGTCATTTGGTCGCAGTTACTATAACGTTCCAGCCTATACGTTTGCTTAGCCGTTCGAACATCGGCTCCGAAACGAGCGGCGACAAAAATCGAAGCTCCGCTCGTGTTAGTTGTTCGACGTCGATCACGACCTCGCGAAACATACTAAAGAGCGCACGCGTCTGCGCGCGGCTGTAGACTTTCACCAGCGGCCGCGCATCATGATCGCTGAACTCAATCACGCGACTCATTATCTCTTCCGCGGACCGCCCGCGTAAAAACTCGCCACCCAACAAGCCGCGCCGCAGGATTATCTCCACCCAGTAGTTGAGGGAATTGCGATGGTAAAGCATAACCTTCGCGATTCCACGCGGCCGCAGCACGCGATGCACCTCGCGAATCGCGCCCGCCGTGTCAGGCGTGTGATGCAACACGCCGTTGGAGTAGACCACGTCGAACATTTCAGATCGAAACGGCAACCGCTCGCCGTCGGAAATCATGAACGTACCATCGGCGCCGTACAAGGCGAACCGGTGGCGTGTGATCGCAACGGAGCGCGGCGTGAGATCGACGCCGGTGCAATACGCACCACCACGCGCGAACTGCAACAGGTCGGTGCCCATCCCACAACCAATCTCCAGCAACCGCTTCCCGCCGAACTTACCGAACTCCATCAAACGCGGCATCCACGGCGCGTACTCCGTGTAACGATGACGCTCGACGGAATCGAAAAACTCGCGCGTGCCCAGTTCGTGTTCGCGCTCGTATTCAGCGCCACACGGATCCCGGCCCCACTGTTCGCGCGCGCGGAGTTTTTCTTCAGCGAGGGTGCTCATCCTTCAACTCATCATACGCTTTCAACACTCGCTCGGCGTTGCGCGTCCAGGTGTGTTTCTGCATCGCGACCTCGCGAGCGGTCACGCCGAGACGTGTTCGCAACTCAGGCGACTGGACCATCTTCACGATTGCGGTCGCGAGTTGCTCAACGTTCCCCGGCTCGACCAGCAGTGCCGTCTCATCGTCCGCGAGAACTTCACCAATTTGTCCCAAACGGCTCGCAATAATCCCTTTTCCGACCGCCATGTACTCAAAAATCTTCGTTGGCGAACCGAAGAAGTCGCTGCCGTCTGCCAGCGGAACATGAGGCGAAACAAGGATATCGCAAGCGTCGAGCAATAATGGCACGCGGTCATGCGGCACGG
>Ga0209486_10000113_pt1 | contig 39689 bp, 34 predicted proteins | sample NCCompost_FD_187518 | JGI IMG/M metagenome (GOLD analysis project Ga0209486, IMG submission 187518) | Agricultural soil microbial communities from Utah to study Nitrogen management - NC Compost (SPAdes) (version 2) | ecosystem: Environmental > Terrestrial > Soil > Agricultural land | place...
TGGACCGCCGATACGGAATCACCACCGCCAACAATTACAGTCGCGCCACGATCGGCCGCGTCGGCAACTGCACGCGCTACACCGACCGTTCCTTCGTCAAATGGCGGTTCCTCGAAAACACCCATCGGTCCGTTCCAAACGATCATCCGCGCATCCTCGAGCGCGGCGGAAAAGTGGGCCACCGTTTCCACGCCAACGTCCATCCCTGCGTGACCAAGATTAGTGAACTCAACCGGAATCGTCTTAGCGAGGATCTGCTGCCCCTTGATCGGCTCGTAACTGTCAACCACTTGATGATCAGTGGGTAACAGGAACTGAATTCCCTTCTCCTCAGCGCGCTTCTTTATCTCGAGCGCGGTTTGAGTCATGGAGTCTTCAACCAATGACTTCCCGACCGTAAAACCTTCCGCTTTCAGAAACGTGTACGCCATCGCCCCGCCGATCAGAATCTTGTCGACACCGAGATCGATCAGCGCGTTGATTACGGGAATCTTGTCGGAGACTTTCGCCCCGCCGAGTATCGCGACAAACGGATGCTCCGGATCGCTGAGGACGCGGCCGAGGTACTCCAGTTCCTTCTGCATCAACAACCCAGCGGCCGCCTGCGAGACGTGATGAGTGATCCCCACCGTCGACGCATGCGCACGATGCGCTGTTCCAAACGCGTCGTTCACATAAACGTCGCACAGTGAAGCTAACTGTTTCGCAAACCCGTCGTCATTCTTTTCTTCCTCGGGGTGAAAACGAAGGTTCTCGAGCAGCACCACGTCGCCATTCTTCAAAGCGTCAACGGCCTGCTGCGCCGGTTCACCAACACAGTCGTCGGCAAATGAAACCTGCTGCCCCAACAACTGCGACAGATGTTCAGCCACCGGCCTCAGCGTGTACTTGTCTACGCGTTCACCTTTCGGTCGCCCCAGGTGTGAAGCCAGAATTACACGAGCGCCCTGCTCAGTCGCATATTTGATCGAGGGAAGCGAGGCCGTGATGCGAGAGTCGTCGTCGACTTTTCCGTTCTTCACAGGAACGTTGAAATCAACGCGGATGAAAACCCGCTTGTCGCGAAGAGGCAGATCTTTGATGGAAAGTTTGGCCACAAAAAGGCACAAAAGGCACAAAAATCACAAGTAAGAACGAAGAACTAAGTACAAAGCACTAACTAAAACTAAGAACTAAGCACAAAGAACTAAGAACCAAGAACTATAAACCTTTACCCGCGATGTACTTGATCAAGTCGCGAACACGACACGAATAACCCCACTCGTTGTCGTACCACGAAAGCACTTTCAACATCCGTCCGCCAATCACTTTCGTATATTCCGCATCAACGATCGACGAATTCGAATTGCGTTTGAAGTCGCATGACACAAGCGGTTCCTCGCTGAAGTCAAGAATTCCACGCAACTCCTCATTCGCCGCATCCTTAAACGCGCGATTCACATCTTCCGCAGTCGTCTCAGTCTCAAGCTCCATCACGACGTCGACAAGCGACACGTTTGGCGTCGGCACACGTACTGAGATACCGTCAAACTTGCCTTTCAGCTCCGGCATCACGAGGGCCACTGCTTTCGCCGCTCCAGTGGAAGTGGGAATCATCGACAACGCCGCGGCACGCGCACGTCTCAAATCCTTGTGCGGCAGATCGAGTAACTGCTGATCGTTGGTGTACGAATGGATCGTCGTCATTTGCGCCGAACGAATACCAAACTTCTCATGGACCACTTTCGCCACCGGCGCCAGGCAGTTGGTCGTACACGACGCATTCGAAATCACGTGATGAGCGGCGGGATCGTAGTTCTCTTCATTAACGCCGAGAACGATCGTGATGTCTTCGTTCTTGGCCGGCGCTGAGATGATCACTTTCTTGACGCTACCACGCATGTGCTTTTTCGCGTCTTCCGCCTTCGTGAAAATACCTGTCGATTCGACGACGATCTCAGCACCGACTGACTCCCAATCAATCGCGGCCGGATCGCGTTGCGAGAAAACGCGAAACTCGTCGTTGCCGACCTTGATGCCGTTTTCAGTGCTGCTGATTTCCTGTTCAAGATTGCCAAGTACCGAATCGTACTTCAGCAGGTGCGCGAGCGTTTTCGTGTCCGTGAGATCGTTGACAGCGACGAAATCGATGTCCGGATCGCCGATGGCGGTGCGATAAATATTTCGTCCAATGCGTCCGAAACCATTGATACCAACCTTAACTGCCATTCTAAAAAATCCTCCTGCTGATGCTAATAAACGCTACGGTTGTGCCGTTTTTGGGATTAGAACTGTTGCAATTGTGGGACAGAGTCTCGCCTTTCGCTGTTCGCAGTGTCAAGCGAGGTTTAAGTGTGCTCGGAGATCACGCGTAATCTGTTGGAAATGCTGGCGATTTTATGAAACTGCACTTTTGCTGGTAACGTAGTAGACGCTTGAAGCGACGGACTGTCGTTTGCCAGAATGTCTTTGTTTCGGTTCCCTTCTCCTTTGCACTGGGAAATGGAAGGAATCACTTTTTAAGGAGCTCTTCGTCTGATGTTAACTCTCATGTCTCGTACTTTAGTCAGGGCAGTGATTTTGTCGAGTGTCTTGTTGGCGGGAACAAGCGCGGCACTCGCGCAAGTACCAACATCCACGCCCCGACCAAGTCCCGCCCCAGGCGATCCAACACGGCCGCCGGGACAGGACCCAATCCCCGGAACCACGCCGGCCACCAATCCGCAGGCCCCTCCGGGCACGCAGCAAACAAGTCCGACCAGGCCGCCAGGCACGGTGCAACCAGCACAAACGCCGGCACCAACACCGCCGACAGGCGAGGCCACGGGACCAGTGCGCGACCCAGTGATTCCTGCGTTTCAGCCACGTCCGTTACCGCCGGTTCCGAGTCTTCAGCGTTTAGGAGTTGGTACTGACACAATTGCGATCTCGCTAAACGATGCGATCAAACGTGCGCTCGAGAATAACAACGATATCGAGGTCGCTCGCGATGACGTTCGCATTGCCGAAACTCAGTTGAGAGCGCTCGAAGGAATCTTCGATCCGATATTCTCGATCAACCCTCGTTACGATAAGCGCATCTCGCCGCAACAGAGCTCCTTGGGCGGTGGTACTGACACAGGTACGACCAGCACGACGACGTACTCGTTCAATCCGGCAATCAACAAACAGTTCGGACGAGGCGGCGGTAGTTACTTCCTCCAATTCGACAATTCACACACGAACACCAGTAACAGTTTCAGCTTGCTGAACCCGTTTTGGTCATCGAACCTGTCGCTCACGTTTACGCAGCCGTTGTTGCGCAACCGTGCGATCGACAACAATCGTCGTCAGATTCGCGTTCAACGCAAGCGGGTCGATCAATCCGACGCTGATTTTCGTCAGCGCACGATTGAAATCATTACGCGCGTGCAACAGGCTTACTGGGAACTGGTCTTCGCCTTGCGCGATCAGCAGAACCAGTTGTCAAACCTGAACCTCTCGCGCGAGAGTTTGCGAAACATCGAAGCGCAGATCGCTGCGGGCGCGAAGGCGCCACTCGAAAGAGCGGAAGTGCTGACGGAACTTGCAAACCGCGAAACAGCGCTGCTCACCGCGGTCCAACAGGTGGCCGTCGCAGAAAACAATCTCAAGGTTTTGATCTTTAAGAATCCTGCAACTCCGGAATGGTCGTCGCAAGTTACGCCGACCGACACGCCGAAGTTTGACACGGCGGCGGTGAATCTGACCGAAGCGTTGACCGCAGCGCGCGAGAACCGCCCGGAGTTGCGGCGGTTGCGTCTTCAAAACGAGATTACTGATATCGACATTCAGTACTTCAAAAACCAAACGCGCCCGCAGATCGATTTGACGGGTGTCGTGGCGCTAACCGGTCTCGCCGGAAAAGACGTGTCGGGTGCATTGCCGCCGGGTACGCAGGTGCCGCTGATCTTCGGAAACCCGGCAACCAGCTCAACCGCATTCCTGTTGGACCAGATCCGCGCCATTCAACTTGCGCAGGGTTTGCCGCTAGCCGAGTCACCTTTGGTGAACGCGCAGGGCGGGCCAACCACGAGGCTCATCGGCGGCTTCGGACAAGACCTTCGGAACCTGATCAGCGGCGAGACCCGCAACGTCACAGTGGGCGTGGCGATCTCGTTTCCATTCAAGAACAAAACCGCCGAAGCGAACCTAGCCGGCGCCCGAATTACTAAAGAGCAACTCGAAGCTTCAACGCGTTCGCAGCAACAGACCATTGAAGTCGACGTTCGCAATTCCGCGCAGGCGGTTGAGTCATCACGCCAGCGAGTGCTTTCGGCTCGCGAAGCTCGCACGAACGCAGAGATGCAGCTCGAAGGCGAGCAGCGTCTGTACCAGGTGGGTCGATCTACAACGTTCCTTTTGTTCCAGCGTGAAAACACGTTGGCAAATGCGCGTGCCGCGGAGTTACGCGCGGAGACCGACTACAACAAGGCACTTGCCGACTTGCAACGGGCGACTTCGACGACTTTGCGTGCGAATAACGTGGTTATCGATACGCCGAACGGACCATAACTCGAAGCCCATAACTCCTCTCAAAGGTATATAATCCGTGTTTCCCGTGGTTTTACCGCCAGGGAAACACGGATTTTTTCATGCAGATCACTGCCACGATCATCACTTACAACGAGGAGTCGAATATCAAATCCGCCTGTGAGTCAGTCGCCTGGGCTGACGAGATCGTCGTCGTCGACTCAAACTCGACTGACAGGACGCGCGACATCGCGGCCGCGTGCGGGGCGCGAGTGGTAACCAACGAGTGGCCTGGCTTCGGCGCGCAAAAGCAATTTGCAGTTAATCGTGCCGAACACGATTGGATCTTCAGTCTCGATGCGGACGAACGAGTTTCGGACCAGCTCCGCACCTCGATCGACACGCTTAAGAAGCAACGAAGAACGAATGATGCCGATGGCTTCGTCGTGCCCCGTCGCACCTATTACCAGGGACGCTGGATTCGCGGTGGCGGCTGGTATCCCGATTACCAGTTGCGGTTGTTCAATCGAACTAAAGGTCACTGGAAGCTGCGGCAGGTCCACGAGTCGGTAGTCATGGATTCGGGCGCGCGTGTAGGAGAGCTTGCGGGCGATCTGCTTCACTACACCTCACCGAATGCCGCGCATCATCACAAAATGATCGGCGAGCGTTATGCGCCATTGGCCGCGCAACAGATGTTTGACGAAGGTCGCCGGACTTCGATATTCGGTGTTGCTACGGCCGGACCGGCTGCGTTTATTCGCAGTTGGTTATTAAAAGGTGGTTTTCGCGACGGCTTTGCGGGTTTTACGATTGCCAGTTTCGCAGGACACCACGCGTTTCTGAAACACTTGATGCTTTGGGAAATGCAGAACCACGGATCGAAAAAATAAAAAATGGATTTCAGTCTAGTTCCCCCGGTCTTAGGTTACGTTCTTGCCGGCATTTTTGGTGCGATCATCGGCAGCTTTCTCAACGTCGTAATTCATCGTGTACCGCACGAGGAGTCGGTTGTTTTTCCCAACTCGCGCTGTCCTTCGTGCGGTGCAGTGATCGCGTTCTACGACAACATTCCGATCCTTAGTTACATTGCACTAGGCGCGAAATGCCGGAGTTGCAAGGAACACATTTCGATTCGCTATCCGGCAGTCGAAGCACTGACCGCGGCGTTGTTTGTGGCAGTCGCTTGGCACGACGGAATAGGCGTAAGGCTCCCCTTTGATCTCGTTTTTGTTTCAGCGTTGCTGGCGCTTGTGTTCATCGACGCCGAGCACATGATTCTGCCGAACGTGATCACTTATCCGGGGATCGTGTTTGCCGTCGTCGCTCGAATCGTCATTCCGTTTCTGACTCGAATACCGCATTTCGACGACTTGCCTTCGCTTATCAATGGCCCATTCGAAGGTTGGCCGATTTGGGCGGCGTCACTGGGCGGGGCGGTGATTGGCGCGCTCGTCGGTGGCGGCTCGCTGTGGTTAATGGGATGGATCTGGGAAAGGCTGCGAGGCGTCGAGGCAATGGGACTCGGTGACGTGAAGATGATGTTCATGGTCGGCGCTTATCTCGGTTGGCGACTGACGGTTTTCACAATCTTCGTTGGCGTGCTGACGGGATCGATTATCGGCGTCGCGTTGATGGCGCGACAGCGTGAACGAAACATGCAGATGCTGCTGCCATTTGGCATCTTCCTCGGCCTTGGCGCTATTGCCGCGCTGCTGTTTGGTTCACAAATTGTTGGATGGTATGCCGGGCAATTCAGGTAAGAAGAATTGAAAACGCATTAGTGGCACGCAATCGTTTCCAATCCGGATTAACAATGCTGACGGGACTATTCCTGTTGGCGGCTTTGTTTGCAATCCTGCTTTACGTCCTCACGCCCGAGTCGCCCATGGCTCGTGGTCCAATTCTCCTTGCGTCTTTCATAGTCATACTGATTGGGAGTCTGCTCGCGATCCTGTTCGTCGTGCGCTGGCTACTGCGTCCGTATCATCAACTTGTCGGCGAGGCGCAACGCGCATCGGTCGCCAGCGAGATATTGAAGTCGCAGGACGAAGCGGAGTTTGTGCTGGAGACGTTTCAGTCAGTCGTCGCCCAGTTGCAGGAGCAACGAACCGAGCTTGAGAAACTCAGTGCCGAAGCACGCGAGCGAGCGACGTCAGCCGAGAAATTTAGCGAGCGGATCGTGGCGAGTCTGCCGTCAGGGTTGCTCGCGTTTGACGCCAACGGGCTGTCGATGGTGGTGAATGCGCCGGGACGCACGTTGCTCGAAGTCGAAGAAAAAGTCCTGGGCGAATCGTACGAGCAGTTGCTTGCCGGGCATGCCGAGCTCGCGTCAATGATCGGCGACTGCTTGAAGCGCGGGACATTGTATCGTCGCACCGAGATTGAAGCGGTTAGTTCGAATGGACGATTGCGCCGGCTAGGTGCGACTGTCGCGCCGATCGAATTGCCACCCGAGGGTAGCCCGCGCGGAGCGCTTTGCTTGTTGACCGATATAACAGAGGTGACCGAGCTGCGCGAGCAGGTTGCGTTGAAACGGAATCTCGAGAGTTTGGGAGAAATGTCCGCCGGACTGGCGCATGAGTTTAAAAACTCGATCGCAACGCTTCACGGATATGCGCAGTTGCTGGAGAGCGAAGAATTGCTCAACGAGGTGCGAAACCTTTCGTCGATGGTGACGGCGTTCTTAAACTTCGCGCGACCACAACCGTTGCAAATGGAGGATGTCGTACTTAGTGAGTTGGTTGAGGATTGCGCGAAGGAGCTTGCCAATACAAATGTTGTGATCGATTCAGGGGAACCGATAGTCGTACGCGCCGACGAACGGATGCTGCGTCAAGCCTTGATGAATCTCTTGCGCAATGCTGCCGAAGCTAACCACAGATCTGAAGAATATGTGTTCGTAAAACTCGAAAACAGCACAATAGAAGTTCGCGACAAGGGACCCGGCATTCCAGCGGGCGATTTACCAAAGATCTTCATTCCCTTCTTCACGACGAAGCCGAATGGTCACGGTATCGGTCTCGCGTTGGCCCACCGGATCGTGACCGAGCATGGCGGCACGCTCACCGCGGCAAACTGTCCAACAGGCGGCGCGGTGTTCACGATTAAACTTCCGGCGTAACTCCGCGCGGAAAATATTCCTGCCAGCGCCGATCAACCAGATCACGAATATCATCACGCACGATCAGTTCATCGGGAAATCCGGGTTTCGTTCGCGCGTCGATAACGATCGGCGCCTTGTAGACCAAATGATGCCGCTGAACGCTCACGTGGGCACTGTAAATGTCTGCCGCCGGCTCGAACCTCGTCCACGTGGCCCAAAGGAAGTCCGGCGACGAACGCGCGACGCCCGCGTCATCGTGCAAAACGATCAGAGGCCATTCAGCGAATGCCGGATCAACAGCCACTCGCGCCGCCAGCGTTTCATCTTCCGCAAACGACGCTCCCTGCAACACTAGACATCCCGCGCAGAACACCTCCGCACGCGAAACAAATCCAGGCAACGTTCCGCGAAACTCGCGCGGCAACTCGCGGACTGCCTTACCCAACCCCAGCATGATCGCCTTGCTGCCTTCGTTCACCTTTCCGCTCGTGTAATCGAGTGTGTCCATCGAGACGTTTGAAAACACGAACAGATCGGTCTCTGGACGAAACCGTGCCAGCACGTGTTCGAGCAACGACGGAAAGTTTTTCAATTCCTGCGGTGTGTCGGTCAGGATCAGAAACTTCGTTAACGACAGTTGGCCTTCGCCGAGAATGCGAAAACCCGACACGAGCGCTTCCCGACCGTATCGCTCGCGCACCACCGCCGCCGCGAGGGAATGAAATCCGGTCTCGCCGTAGGTCCAAAGATCGCGCACCGAAGGCATCACGAGGGGAAACAATGGCGACAAGAGCTTTTGCAAATAGTCGCCGATGAAAAAATCTTCCTGCCGTGGCTTGCCCACTACTGTCGCCGGATAGATCGCGTCGCGTCGATGAAAGACAGCGTCGACATGAAACACCGGATAATCGTGCAGCAGCGAGTAGTAACCGTAATGATCGCCAAACGGACCTTCCGGTCGTCGCTCGTGCGGCGGCGCATGTCCAACAAGCGCAAACTCGGCTTCCGCCGCAAGTCGATGGCCATTGCCCGAAGTTGTTTGCGCCATCTTCAACTTTTGTCCGCCGAGCAACGACGCCAGAACAAGTTCCGGAACGTCTTCGGGCAGTGGCGCGATTGCCGCGAGCATTAGCGCCGGTGGACCACCGAGAAACACTGTCACGGGCAACGGTTGATTCAAACGCTCGGCCTCGCTGTAATGAAAACCGCCGCCCTTTTGAATCTGCCAGTGCAAGCCGGTCGAGTGCGCGTCGTAGACCTGCATGCGATAAACACCGAGGTTGTGCTTCTTTGTGATCGGGTTTTCGGTGTAGACGAGCGGGAGGGTGATGAATGGACCACCGTCTTCCTGCCACGTTGTGATCACGGGGAGCTCGTCAAGCCGCCCTGGTCGATCGACAACCTGCGTCACAGGCGCGCGACCAGTATTACGTGTCCCGAGCCTAAGAAAATCTAAGGCAACGGAGCGATGCTTCCACAACTCGCCTGGGCGTGGTGGCAGTATCGATTCGGCGATGTGAACAAAGTCACGGACCATCGCCTCGGGCTTTGGACCAAACGCGAGATCGAGATGACGCTCGGTGCCGAAAAGATTGGTGACGACCGGATAACGGCTTCCCTTCACGCGCGTAAACAAAAGCGCCGGTCCACCTTCCGCGATAACGCGACGATGGACTTCCGCGAGCTCGAGGTACGGATCGACCGCGGCCTTGATTGTAATGATTTGATTTTCTCTAGTGAGTAGATCGAGAAAGGTGCGCAGGTTCGGGTGCATTCGTCTTCTTAGTGCTTTGTGCTTTGTTCTTTGTACTTTGTTCCTGTTGTCAGAATAGCCATCATGTTGGACCAGGCTACAAGGCGAACAAAGTACAAAGCACTAAGCACAAAGATCCGCTAAGGCCGGTCTCCCGTTGTGCCCACCGTTCGTGGCCTGACGCGGGTCGGCGTGGTGGCTTGTTCACCCAAACGTTTTTCGATTTCATCGTGCGCGATCTCGGCTGCCTCGGCAACGAAGGGCTCGTGTGACTCACGATAGGGCTTAACGACTTCAAGCGTGTGCGCATCGCCAAGTTTTGCAAGAGCTTTCAACAAGCCGGCCGTGATACGCGGCCGATTCTTCTCTCTGTTCAAAAACGGATAAAGCAGATCGGGACTTTCAAGCTCCGTCAGGTAACCAGTCGCCTGATCCTGCCGGCCGGAATCCAGATCCTGAACAACTCGATAAAGCGCTTCCGATCGGCCCATGCGATACAACGCCCAATCGAGCGCCAGTCGCACTTCCTTGTTTTTTTCCTGAAGCTGATAACCCTCGACGAGCTTGCGGTGTTCGCCCGCTGCAAGTCGCGCAAGTGCTTCGGCACTGCGCTGCCGCAACAGCGGGACTGTACTGCCAAGCTGTTTGGCAAACTCAGCTGAGTTGGACCGTGCGTCAACGCCGTCGATCGGTTGTTGTCCCAGTGCCACCCCAACCAGGACGCAAATCACGAAAAAGCTTCCAAGTATTCTCATATCATTGACCTGTCTGCTGTTTCTTCCGCAGCAGCGCTGTGTTCAGGTCCAGCTCTGCCACGGGAATTACTTCAACTTTCGGATACTTCTTTTGCAGTTCAGGGAGAAATGCCTTTGCGTTACCGACGATGATGATATTACTCGTTTTCGCATCGAGCCGCGCGCCCGCAAACTTCTGTATATCAGCCGTCGTGATCGACTGGACGTTGTTGATGTAGCGATTAATCTCGTCGAGGCCCATACCGTAAAGGGCCAACGATCCGACCTGGCTCACGAGACCGCTCGCGGTTTCCAGGTTGCGCGAGAAGCCTCCGATCAACACAGCCTTTCGCGGCGTCAACTCGAGATCCGCAGGCGGCGCTGATGACAAGCGTTCGATTTCACCGAGCAGCAGATCCGCGACTACCGCACCCGATTCATTTTTCGTTTGCGCAGACGCGACAAATGGTCCAACGTCGCGGCGAGCGTCAAGCGCCGATCCCGCGCCGTAACTTAACCCGCGCTTGATGCGAATCTCCTGGTTCAGCCGACCCGAATATCCGCTCAACACCGAGTTCGCCACGATGCCGCGAAAATAATCCGTGTCTTTTCGATTGATACCGGTCCGCGCGAGAAAGACAGCAGCTTGTCCGGCGTCAGGTTTATCGATAACAACCACGCGTCCGGTCGTGACGGCCGCTTCTCCCATCGCCGCACTGATCGCCGCCAGCGGCGTGCTCGGTTTTTGCCAGTCGCCGAAGTATTTCCTGGTGAGTTCGAGACCATCCTTCGACGAGATGTCGCCGCCAATCACGAGGATCGCGTTATCGGGACGATAGTAACGCGCGTGCAGCTTCGCAATGTCGGCCGCCGTGATGCGCGTCAGCGACTCGGTGGTGCCGCTAATCGGATGCCCGTACGGACTGTCGCCAAACACGACTCGCGCCGCCACAAACCGCGCGATGCTTCCCGGATCGCCGAGCGCGAGCGTCACATTGTCGAGATATTGTTGCCGCAATCGTTCAACTTCTTCACTCTTGAACGTCGGACGTCGCACAACGTCGGCGAGAATCTCCATCGCCGGACCAATCTTCGACGACATCACGCTGACGTTTACAGAGGAAGAATCCCAGCGCGCAACCGAGTCGAGCGAGCCGCCGAGGCTTTCGATTTCCTGCGCGATTTTCGTGGCGTCACGACTTTGCGTGCCCTTCGTCAACAGGTTGGCAGTCATGTCTGCGAGTCCAGCCAACTCAGCGGGATCGACTTCCCCGCCGTTCTTGATCAACAACTGGGCCGTCACGAGCGGTGACTCGCTGCGTTGAATCACGATCACGCGCAACCCGTTTGGCAATGTTTCCTCAACTGGTTTGGGAAACGTTCCCGAGCGCGGCGGCGCTGGCGGCGGCGGAGTCGCTTGCGGAGTTTGCGCGAAGGCGACGAGCGACGACGAAAGCAGGACAATCAACAGCGATAGACGTTTAATGAACTTCACTTTAATTGCCCTCCTTCTTCGCATCCTTCGAAGGTTGCTTCGAAGCTTCAGGAAGGTAATAGAGCACCATTCGATTCGCGTCCGTGAAGTATTTTTTCATCACGCGCTGCACGTCCGCGGCAGTAACCGCTTGCAAGCGACCGAGGTTCGTATTCACGCGCGCGGGATCTCCCAGCAGCACCGCCGCTTCGCCTAACGCGAGCGCTTTGCCGTTGCTCGTTTGACGCTGAAGCAGTTGGCTTGTGAGCAGCTGGTTCTTGGCTTTCTCCAACTCCGCCGCGGAAACCGGCGCGTCCTGCAATTTCTTGATCTCGGCAAGCAACGACTTTTCCGCGTCTTCTGTTTTCTTTCCTTCCGAGAGCACTGCGGTTAGAACAAACAGACTCACGTCCTCACGCGCCTCAAAATTCGATCCTACGTCGGCCGCAAGCTGCTGCTGGTAGATCAAAGAGTTGTAGAGTCGCGAAGACTCACCTGTCGAGAGAATCGCATCGGCCACGTACAACGCCGCGGCATCATCGTCGGCCTGACGTGGAGCGAGATAGGTCAAACCCACCGCGGGAAGATCGTTACGGCCGTATTCAGTGTAGCGGGCCTCCGCTTTTCGATCAGGCTCTTTCACTTGCACGCGCGGCAGTGGACGGTTGGGTTTGGCGATCGGCGCGAAGTACTTGTCGACCCACGCGTCAAACTGTTTTTGATCGAAGTCTCCGACAACCACGAGAGTCGCGTTATCCGGCCGGTAATAAGTAGTGTGAAACTCCTGAACGTCTTTTAACGACGCTGCATCGAGATCTTCGATGCTGCCGATCCCCGGTCGTTTGTACGGATGATCGCTAAACGACTTCTCCTGGAGCAGGTATTCGAAACGACCATACGGCGGCGCCAACACACCCTGCCGAAACTCCTCTTTCACCACGTCTCGTTCCGACTTAAAATTCGAATCATCAACATTCAGACCCGAGAGCCGGTCAGCTTCAGCCCATAACAACGTTTCCAGATAGTTTGACGGCACCACTTCGAAGTAGACCGTCACGTCGTCAGCCGTGAACGCGTTATTGAAACCGCCGAGGTCTTCAGTCAGGCGGTCCATCATTTCCGACTTCATGTTCTTAGTGCTTTTGAACATGATGTGCTCGAACAGATGCGCGAAGCCACTGCGTTTCTGCGGATCATCCTTGGAACCGACGTGGTACCAGACCTGAATCGCCACGGTCGGGCTGGACGAGTCGGAAACGCTCAACACCCGCATGCCGTTGGCGAGCGTGCGGTCCTTAAAACTCATCTGCGGCATCCGCGTCTGGGCCGGCGCCGTCAACTGCGCGGAAACAAGCACACTGGCGACAAGCACAGCATGGGTCAGGAAACGAATAGAATTACGAACCATTAAGTTGCTCCAGTTAATGGGAGAGTGGTGCCGCGATTTGAGGAGTTAGTGTTAGTCAATGTCCATCGGGTTGTGGTACGGCTTGTCTTTCTCCTTCTCAGCCCGCTTCATTGCTTCCTGAAACTTCTCTTCAAGGATGCGATCGCGATTCTTCATGGAACTGAGTTCCTGGGCAAAGATCTGTTCACGCATCTGTTTTTGTTTGTCGAGCCCCTTGACCATCTCGTCAAACGAGGCGAGCGGCTTCGCCTTTTCTTCATGCGAGATGATGATGCCGGTTTCGGCGTCGACTGCTAACGTGGTTTCGCAGCAGGGGCAAATAATGGTGAACCGCGACATGTCTGCCATCGAACTTACCTCCTTGAGAGGTCATTAGTATAACAAAAGGGCAGCCGCTATCGACTGCCCTTTCACATCTGAAGGTCGATGAATTGGTCGCGATCTGTGTTACGGGATGGCCTTCTTCACAGCGCTGCCAGCCTTCTTGGCGCCTTCGACCGTCTTATCACCAACTTTCTTGGCGCCATCAACTGTTTTCTCGCCTACGGCTTTGGCCTTGTCGCCTACGTCTTCAGCCTTGTCGGCGGCTTCATTTCCTACGGCCTTGGCCTCACCCGGTACATCCTCGGCCTTGTCGGCGACGAAGTTCGCCGCCCGGGCGACGGTCTCACCGGTCGCTTCCAGCACGTTCTCAGTGGTCGTCACTACACGCTCTTCACCGCTGCGAGAGGTAGCCGTGACCGTTCTTCTGCCGTCGCGAGTCGTGACGACAACTTTCGATATGCGGGGATTATTCCGGAATGTTCTTGTTTCCGTCCTGGTGCCGCTCCCGTCCACCGAGGTGGTGATTTCAGAATTGTCCGGCCCTTCAACAGTAATTGGATTCGGCGTTGCGCTGGTCGCGTTCTGATCGGCGGTTCGGTTACAGCCTGCGGCGAGCGCCACAAGCAAGAGTAATGTCAATAAGCAAATCTTCTTCGTCACGCTTCTTTCCTCCTAAAAGTGGAAAAGCTCCGCTATCAATTTTGGCAACCCACGTGCCATTTAATTCTTGGTGTATGGCTGTTGTCACGCCGCCAACTCGATAGCACCAGCAGCAGACATCGCAAAGTGAGACGGTAAGAACCTGAGAGCGTTCAGTTACGGTACGCAGCCACCCGGCCTTCGAAAGCCGTTTTGCGGCGGGTTTTTCATTGACTTTCGCGCTGAATTCCTTTAGAAGGCACTCTACGCTGCCGGTAAACTTCTTCAAGGCTTTCACTGTTTGAACGAAACAATCACTTTCCCAAGGAGCCCTTTTCATGCGCAGACTGTTTATTCTTGCGATAGGCGCTTTTTTACTTGCCGTTACGTTGCTCCCGATGCAACCGCAATTCGTCGTGAACGCAGTATCGGAGGGCGAACGCCTGGCGATGTACAGCAAACCCGCAGTCGTCCGTATCGTTGACGGCGCCGTGGGCCAAATCCAGTTTCACGCGCCCAACGGTCAGACGTTTACATACAACGTGCAAAATGTTGCTCTTGGATCAGGGTTCTTCATCAGCTCCAACGGCTACATCGCCACCAATGCGCACGTCGTTTCAACCACGCGTGAAGGCGAGGAGAAAGCGAAGCAGGCGCTCTTCTACCATATGCTTCAGCAGATAGCGCAGCAGCTCAACCGTGATCCCAGAAGTCTGGACGTCAATTTCTTCAACCAGCGCAGCGAGTTCGTGGCGTTTCAGAAGATCCATCACGTCATTACTCCCGACGGCAGCGCCTTCCCGTTTGAGATCAAGCAATACGGCGCGCCCGTCGGTGAAAGCACCGATCAAGGCAAAGACGTGGCGGTGGTGAAGATCGAAGTCAGGAACGCTCCGGTTCTGAAACTCGGTGACTCCGATCGCGTCCAACTTCAGGACCACGTCACGGTCATCGGTTATCCCGGCGCGGCCGACACGTTCCAGTCAGGAATGCTAAGCCAGAAGTCAGCCTTTGAGGCAAGCATTACCGACGGGAAGATTTCAGCACGAAAGACTGCCTCCACCGGAGCGCCGATCCTTCAAACAAGTGCATCCGCGACCCACGGCAACTCCGGCGGGCCGGTTTTGAACGACGCACACGAAGTAATCGGGTTGTTGACGTTCCGCGGCGACACAGTGAACGGACAGGAAGTGTCCGGGTTTGCGTTTGTCGTTCCGTCCAACACGGTACTGGAGTACGTAAAGGCCGCCGGCGCTGAAAACAAGGAAGGTCCGACTGATACAGCCTTCAAGGAAGGTCTCGACTATTACTGGACCGACCAGTACTCGTCGGCGATTCCGAAGTTCGAAGAGGTAAAGCGGCTGTTTCCGCAGCACTCCGAAGTCGACCGGCTGGTCCAAAGTAGTCAGCAGGCGAAGGCTGAAGGCCGTGAGAAGTCGGGGGTTTCGATGTGGTTGGTCGGCGGGATCGTGGGTTTCCTGTTCTTCCTCGGGTTTCTCCTGATCATCATCATAATCATCTTCATGCTCATGCGTCGTCGTAAGAAGGCGAAACAGGCCGGAATGGCACCTGCACCAGGCGGAAGAGCGCATCCGGCTCCGTCGCACGCACCGGCGGCTTATTCACCGTCACCACCAACGCCAAAACCGTCACCGGTTCACGCGTCGCCGGCGCCACCGCCGCCACCACCACCCGCGCCGATGCCAATGCCGCACGTCATGGCTGGTGATCAGGGCATGACAGTCGATCTGTCGCGCACAGTTGCAATCACTGCCGACGGCGATGCGTTCAAGCAAAGTTACGGATCGATCATGTTTGTCTCGGGTCCGCTTTCCGGACAACAGTTTCAGGTCAAACACGATGGCGACTTTATCGGTCGCGACGGGGGATCGTCACAAATCGTGATCGGAGATCCTCGCATTTCGAAACGTCATGTGTGGATTGGTGTCAGAGGCGGGCGCGTGGTGATCGAAGACCAGAATTCGCGCAATGGAACGTTCGTTAACGATCCTCGTTCACCGCGTGTGAAGGAAGCTCCGTTGAGTGCGGGCGATACAGTGATCCTGGGCGAATCGGATGTCGCACGATTTGAGTTTCACGCTAACTAGAGCTTTGAACTTTAGTGCTCTGAACTTTGTTCGCTTTACTAACAAGCTTCAGCTAATCCTAGCCCCGTTTCATAAGTGAACAAGGAACAAAGAACAAAGCACTAAGCACAGTTAGCTAACAACTTTCGGGGAGCTCGTGTCGAACAGCGCCACGAGATCCTCGGCCGCACGGGGACGGCTGAAGAAATAACCCTGAATCTCATCACAGCGGAGTAACTGAAGGAAACGAAGTTGCTCCGCTGTTTCTACGCCTTCGGCGATCACTTTCAGCCTGAGGTTGTGGGCCAGCGTGATGATGGCCATCACGAGCGCCGCATCGTCGGGATCCGTCGTAACGTCTCGCACAAACGACTTATCGATCTTCAGCACATCGATCGGCAAACGCTTCAACGAAGCAAGAGACGAAAAGCCGGTACCGAAATCGTCGATCGAGATATTAATTCCCATACTCTTCAAACGATCGAGCACCCCGGCGGCAAACTCGGAGTTCTGCATGATGGAACTCTCGGTCAATTCGAGATCGAGATGCTTTGCCGCCAAACCGGTCTCGTCGAGTATTCGGATCACAGTCTCCGACAGGTCGCGTTCGTGAAACTGCCGCGCTGAAATATTCACCGACATCTGAATCGGCGCAAACCCTCGCTCCTGCCACTCCCGGCTCTGTAAACACGCCTTACGCAAAACCCATTCACCGATCGGCACGATTAGCCCGGTGTCTTCGGCGAGTGGAATAAACTCGGCCGGCGGCACGAGACCAAGCTGCGGATGTTGCCATCGCACCAGCGCTTCAACACCCGTGATCGCCAGCGAGTCGACGGAGACGCGCGGTTGGTAATGGATTAGAAACTCTTCGTTCTGAATGGCCCGACGTAAGTTCGTCTCGAGCGCCAAACGACGAGTCGCGAGCTCGTGCATATCGGAAGTGAAGAACTGATAGTTTGCACCGCCGGATTTCTTCGCTTTGTAAAGAGCGGCGCCCGCGTTCTTCAGCAACGTTTGACTGTCGTCGCCATCAAACGGAAACAAACTCACACCGACGCTCGCCGTGGCATACACCTCATGACCCGGCAGGTCGAACGAAAACTTCAACACCTGCGACAACATACCGATCGTTTCGATTATGTCTTTGGTACCGTCGGTGTGTGTTCGCAAGAGTGCAAACTCGTCGCCGCCAAACCGCGCCACGGTGTCTGACTTGCTGATGCAACTCTTCAAGCGTTCTGCAAACTCGCGCAGCAAACTATCGCCGGGACCGTGCCCCAGCGAATCATTCACCTTCTTGAACTGGTCCAGTGAAATAAACAGCACCGCGAGCGACTCGTCTTTCGCGCGCGCGATCGCGACCGCTTGCGTCAGTCGATCTTCGAACAACGCGCGATTCGGAAGTTGTGTAACCGTGTCGTAATAAGCGAGCCAGTCGACTTCCGCTGTCCGTTGTTGAAGCAGATGCTCGATCTGCTCCTTGTAGAGGCGTTTCTCTTTCAACAGACTGCCGTGTTTCAGCGCGCGTTCGACAGAAGCTTCGACGTGACGGATATCGATTGGCTTCGAAATGTAGTCAAAAGCACCCACACGCAACGCCTTGATCGCGAACTCGATGTCCTGGTTACCGCTGATCATGACGACGACCGTATCCGGCGCGAGTGAGTGAACCCGCGGTACCAGCTCGAGGCCGCTCATTCCGCCCATGTCGATGTCGCTGATTACGAGGTCGAACGTTTCCTGGGATAGCGCGGCAAGCGCATCTTCGGCGGAACTTGCTTCCGAGCAGTCGTAAACCGGTCCCAGGAGGTCGACGAGCAGACTCCTGATCTGCAATTCATCGTCGATGATAAGGAGTTTTGGTTTTTGCGACATGCGAGATGATGCCGTCGTAATTACAGACCCTTGCACTGACCCGGGACCCACGGCTCGCGCAGGACGCGATCGTAACTTCCCTTCACCTCGGCGAGGTGCCAACCTTTTCTCTGCCAGATCGAGCCATCGGAGTATTCGATCCGGTTAATCACGACGTTTTCTCTGAAGCGGGATTTATCGGCGAGGGCGCCGACACTGACGACGTCGCTTGGTCCGGAGAGACTAAAACCTTCGAGATCTTTTTCCTTGTCAGGACGAATGTCCACGCCGCATAGAAACTGTCGTCGCGCGATCGTTTTCGGGTTCTCAACTTCGTGAAACTGGTATTCCCAGAAAATGATCTCAACTACTTTCGTTGAGCTGTTCTTAACCTTGATGCGGTATGCAAAACCGTCGCGAGGCTCAGACTTAGGCGAGGAGCGAGCTTCCTGAACACTCTTTTCCATTGCTGCGCTACGCCCGTCAAGCGTGTCCTGGTTCGGATCTCTCGCACCCCGGGGCTCATTCATACGTGCGTTGCGCGCGAAGTTCTTGTTTTGCGGGATCACCTGACGCGCCGGGCCGCTGGGGTCCGACGTCTGTGGTGTCTCGATTTTTTGTCGCGCACGCGACCACTTATGACTCGTGACACCCATCGGTGAGACTTCGTCGTTGGCAGGAGTTTGCGTTTGAACGAGTGCCAGGAGATTAAACAGAATCAGGAACAGCAAAAGGATCTTCATCTTCGCCTCCGCTGATCAGCTTATGAGGGCGCACGCCCCACTAACTGGAGTATGCGCTAGTTATCTTTGGTATACAACCAATTCCGCGATGGACTTTAAGGTCTACCCTGACCGGGGTCGCTCTTCAGGTCCAGTGTCAGCATCACCTCAGCTACTTGGTTGTCCGCTACGGCCACTTGTTGTTGTGTCGATATGGGCCGGCCATGAGCCGTGTAAACAGTGACCACAACTTCATAAAGACCTGCCGACAAAGGGTCGGACAAGAAACGGCCTCGATCGTCTACTTGCGGCATCACGCCCGAGTTCTCGCCAATCTTTTTTATATTGACTGAAACGTGTGAGAACCCGATTCGCCCGTTCTCCACCTTCACCAGTCCGCGAACGCGGCCGGTGCGGGTCTTTACAAGCACACGTAGCCCTTTGATTTGCTCTCCGGGTTTTATTTCGACTGCCGACTGGACCACTCCGTCACGTGCAATCTGAGTCACCTCGAACGCGACCCCCTGCCGCTGACCCCAGACTGCTAGTTCAATAACGCCAGGCCGCAATCCACCCACGTGGAAACTACCATCCGGGTTTATGACTGCGCTTGGCGTCCGGATGTGGTTGTTGGGATCCTTGTTTTCAGCGCGTGCAAGCATCATCAACTCATTCGGCTTGATAGCAAGCTTCTCGTCCACACCATCGAGAACAACTACTCCCGACACACTATTTCCAGACGAGGCTTTGATGACCAGATCCTTGACGTCCTGGTCCACAACCTCAAATCTTACCGGTTCGGTGTACACGTCAACCGCCTTTGACGGTTCGAGATACAGTGCATACTTGCCCGGAGTGACGTTATCAATCTTGATTTCTCCACGGCTGTCCGAAGTAAACCCGCTGGTCGTCATGCTTGAGTTTTGTTCAAATTTCTGCAGAGCGTACATTGCGTTCGGCAGCGGTTTACCCTCAGCGTCGACGACTCGCGCATAGACGGTGAAGACGTTTACTGTGCGACGAAGGGTGATGTCGACGTTCGTCGCCTCGCTTCCTTCCGTGACCGTGATCAAGGTTGCTTCCGAGGGGTCGGTAGTCGACGGGTGATACGTTTGGCTGTAAACCGATGGAGTTCCCCGCACATACATTCGTTCTTGCGATACTCCGGCGGCGACTCTGTATTTGCCCGGTCGTAGACCCCAGATGCGGTAAACACCGCGGTCATCGGTCGGATCGGAGTGTAGGTTCATGAGAACCAGTGGTTTCGCGTCAGTACCTCCCATCGGAAATATTTCAACCGGTTCTTCGATCAATGGTCGTCCATCAGCACCGACGACTTTCCCCGTAATGACGCCGCCACGAACCAGAACAAAGTCCACGTTTTCAAGGTTCTCACCCTCGCTCACAATTAACTTCTTAATCGGCGCCTGGCCACCGACCAGGTACTGTGGCGCGGCAGGCATGACCTCATATTCTCCCGGCGAGACATTCGGTATTCGATAATTGCCCAGTTGATCTGTCGTTACCATCAGTGGATTACGTGAACGTCCCGATTGTTGTGAGCGTGCTCCAACTGTAATCCCCGGTAATCCTTTGCCTTTGAACGTGACCTTGCCGCTGATAGTGCTCGGGTTCGTTTTCTGTGCCGGATTCTGGGCCTGGACCATGAGGCATGCGACGAACAGACAGCCGATGATTTTCACAGTTGAGGAAACCATAGTGAGCACGCCTTTCAGGACTGAGGTGGCGCAATGATAACCGGAATCAGTTGGCCTTGTCTCTGAATCAGGTTGCGGGGAGATAACGGTTAACCAGTTCCGCCAGCTCAGCCATGTCGATCGGCTTGCGCATGTATTCGTCGCATCCTTTGGCAAACGCTTTAACGTGCGAGTAAGACATCGGATAAGCGGTAACTGCGACGATCGGAACGCCTTCGAGTTCGGGTTTTTGACGGATGCACTGCGTGGCGGCGATACCGTCGAGGATCGGCAGATCGAGATCCATCAATATGAGGTCGGGACGTTCGCGATCGGCGAGGTCGACAGCTTCCTGTCCATTACAAGCTTCGAGCACGGTGTAACCCAGTCGTTCGAGGCCCGTCTTTAAGAGCACTCGTGTGTCGTCGTAGTCTTCGACGACCATGATTGTCCGGTTATTCATGAAACCCCCAAGTTGCCGCGCGATAGTTACATGTCTGCACCGCACGGGTGCATCGTATTTCGCTGGCAGTCGGGAACATTACGGAGACCAGCTTAAGTTTCGGGAGAGGGCGCAAAGCCGATTGTGCCACCGTTCGGTGGGATCAGCAATCGGTTCACGTTTCGTCTGGGCTCAGCAGAGCCTCTGGCGGATCGCACGTGAGTTAGAAAACTATGGAGCGAGTTCTGGGTGATACAGGGCCACAACACCCTGGGCCAACTTCGACTGGTTCGTCCGGATCTGATTCGCAAATAGGACCACCGTGAACTTGTCGTCGACGAAACGAATAATCTGCGCTTTGAATCCCTGCCATGCGCCGCCGTGCTGAACGTACCGATGCCCCTTTACGTCGCCGAGGGCCCATCCGAACCCGTAAGGCTGTGTCTGACCGTTGTTGAGTTTTACCGGCGTCCACATTTGTTCGAGACTCGATCGCTTGAGCAGCTTGTCGGTGTAGAGTGCAGCGTCCCACTTCGCCATGTCGTAGACATTCATGTAGAGCGCGCCGTCGGCGGTTGTGTTCAATGATGGCGAAACCCAGTTCTGGTTTTTCAGTTGGCCTTTGTCGATACGGTAGCCGGCTGCGCGATTCGGAACGATGTCTGATTCGCTGATGATGCGTGCCGTCGACATGTCCAACGGTTTGAAGACGCGCTCCTGTAAGAAGTCGCCGTAAAACTTTCCGCTTACTTTGTGAATCAGTATGCCGAGCATCACGTAACCGAGATTGCTGTAGCTCCACTTTTCTCCGGGTTGGAATGCGAGAGGAACCCCTTTCGCTCGTTGGTAGAGTTCGTCTTCCGTGTAATCGCGACGAAAGTCGAAGTCCGAAGGATAGTCGGTCATGCCGCTGGTGTGCGTGAGTAGATGCCGGATGGTGACGTTGCGCCACGCTTCCGGGGCGTCGGGAAAATACTTGTTGAGCTTATCGTCGATAGCGAGTTTGCCGTCTTCCATCAGCATCATTACGGCGGTGGCGGTGAACTGTTTACCCATCGAGCCTGATTGAAAGATCGTTTCGGCCTTCGCTGGCACCTGGTGTTCGACGTTCGCCAAACCGTAGCCTTTCGCCAGGACGATCTGACCATCCTTGATGACCGCAAGCGACACACCGGGTATCTGTTGCGCCTTCATTTCCGCTTGCATGTACTCGTCAACCTTCGTCGTGACACCGTTCTGGGCCACACAGTTGACTGCGAGCAGCAAGATTAACGCGAGTGTTGTTTGGGAGTGTTTGGTCATATGATGCGTATTCTAATCGTGAGCTGCGTAATTCCAAATTTGCGGCGCGCCACCGACGCCGATGCGGATTCTATCGCGGAAATCTATCTGCGGTCGCGCAAGGAACTCGTCGCATGCGCGCCTTTGGTTCATTCCGATCAAAGCGTCCGCGAGTGGGTCAGACAAGAACTGATCCCCGCCGGAAGTGTTACCGTTGCAAGCGTTGACGGTGTTGTGATCGGCTTCGTCGCCATGTCGCGAGGAAATGAGTGTAGTTGGATGGATCAACTCTACCTGCTCCCCACGCAAACTCGCCGCGGCATCGGCACCGCCCTTCTGGACCATGCCAAGCGCGAGCTGCCATCGCCGATCCGACTCTATACATTTCAGTGCAACGACGCCGCTAGACAGTTCTACGAACACCACGGATTCCGGGCCGTAGCTTACAGCGATGGTTCCGCCAACGAAGAAAACCGCCCGGACATTCTGTACGAGTGGCAACGCGAATGACGATATGCTACGCCGTTCCGACAACATCATGAAAAACAGAACACGAATACTTAGTGCCGCGGTCTTGATGACCGCTTGTATTGCAACGCTGGCCCAACGCGATCAGAACGTACGACCGGCAAAACCAGGCGAGGTGCCCTTCGTCTACAACGCAAGCGATTACGAGACGGTCGAAATCGAAAGCGTTCCCAAATCCCTTGCGCAGCCGGACGAGACACCGACCGAATCTCCCGCCCATTCATGTTTCCACCTCAAAGACAAACGTCCGCTGCCGGTGCTCGCCGAGGGATCGCGCTACTTCTATCCGGCACACAGCCGCGTGTGCATCATCCCTCTTACGGACACGATTCGCCGTCGCATTGCCGTAATCGAGAAACGTGGCCTACGAATGGCAGACCGTCGACGATTTGTACCTTTGAGCCATGGATACAGTCGAAGAATCTGGAACTGAGAGCTGCGGCGGAAGTATAAGAAGCTATGAAGTACCTTCGCTATCTGACTCTCGCAGTGTTCACGTTTGTAGCCGGCGTCGCTATCTCGCCTATTCGTTTCTATCCCGAAATCATTGCCTGCGGCCTGCGGGGATCATCGACCAGTTATCGATCCTCGTATTTCATGCAAACTTCCGACAGCTACTTTGAGTATGACTGCGAACAACACGCGAGTGACGCTTTCGATGAGCAACTCAGCGGAGCGATGACCATCTACGACTCCTCACCGAGGGTCAATAAACAGGGTGTTCTCATAGAACAGCGCGCAATCGCGCTCTTCTACCATAAGGGCAACGATGAGTACTATGTCATCCTCTTCTGGAGAGACGGAAAAACACTACGCAGCATAAGCTCACGTTCCCACACCCACGTGAAAGACTTCGAGAAGCAGAATTTTTGATCGATGTTCCGTGTTCGCGGATTTACCAGAACCCCTACCTTGGTCCTGCTATAGCCAGCTTCTTCTTTCTACTGGAGTACCCCGACCACCACCCAATGTCAGAGTTCGAGTCTGTTCTCACATTTTACTGCCACTTTTTGAAGGTATGCCGTTTGCCAAAGTCAGCGCGTGTTTATCTTTCGGTAGGAGCGAACACCATGATCTTTTCAAAACGGTTGGACCAGTGGCTGGTAACCGCGAGGAAATACGTGTTGGCAGGTGGTGTAACTTTGGTGGCTTTCGTTACTCCTCTCTACGCACAGGACCAGCAAGTAAGGTCGCCTAAGGTTGAAGGCAAAATCATCTTCGGCAGCGCCATTTTTGGTGAAGACATTGAACACAAGATGGTCGGCGGCGCATTGCGTGTTTACGTGACGAAGCGGCTTAGTATTGAGCCTGAGTACATGTACTTTCGCAACACTGAAAACGATCAGGACCACGCCGGGCAACTAAGCGTTGCGTACGATTTCACCGACCCGACCAAACGCGCCGTTTTTTATGGCATAGCCGGCGTCGGCGGGCTTCATCACGAAGGCAGCTTTTTTGGCACCGACAATACCTTTGATACATGGACAGCAAGTGGTGGGGTCGGGATTAAGATATTTATAACGAAAAAACTATTCGTATCACCGGAACTGCGGATAGGTCGAGAACCCACTGTTCGCGCCACAATCAACGTTGGATATGTTTTCGGTGGAAAGAATTGATCGAGAGGTATTGCGGAACGGATCGTGCCGCCTGCTAGCAATCTGGAGCGGGCGACGGGATTCGAACCCGCAACCCTCAGCTTGGGAAGCTGATGCGCTACCGTTGCGCCACACCCGCTCAGTTGAAGGAGCCACAGATTAGCACGGATCGAAGCGATTCGCAGCCGTTACTCCGTGGTCAATGTCTCGGTCATGAGTTCCGCCAGCAGGCGATTGAATTGCGGAGGGTCAGGAAGATCTGATCCCTCCGCCAGCAGTGCATAGCCGTACAACAACTCGGCGTATTTGCCCAACTTCTGATTCTCGCTGTCCTTCTCATATCGCTGACGCATCTTCGCGACGATCTCGTGTCGCGGATTCAATTCCATGATCCGCTTCTGTTTCGGACGCTCGCCGCCACCCATTTGCAGCAAACGCTCCATCTGCGGACTGAAGTCCATCTCCGCGCCGACCAAACACACCGGAGAGTTCGTCAAACGATTCGTGAGCCGCACTTCTTTCAAATACTCATCGAGGTGCTGTTGAATCGACTGTAAGAGACCGGCACTCTCCTCCTGCTCCTTCTTCAACTCCTCTTCAACCTGCGCGCGCTCTGCCTCGTCGCCAAGTTGCACAGTTCCCTTGCCCACGGACTTCAGTTTCTTCCCATCAAATTCGTTAACCGCCTGGACCAACCACTCGTCCACCGTGTCGACGAGATAAAGCACCTCGTAACCCTTGGCCTTGAATGCTTCAAGGTGCGGCGAGTTCTCGACCACAGTGCGTGACTCGCCAGTCAGGTAAAAGATATCCGACTGCTCCGCGGGCATCCGACCGACATAGTCTTTCAACGTCGTCAACTTGTCTGGATCGTTCGACGACTCAAACATCAACAGCGACACGATGCGATCCTTGTTCTCAAAATCCGTCGCTGCTCCTTCTTTCAACGTTCGGCCAAACTGCTTCCACAACTCCAGGTACTTTTCGTGTTCCTTATCGAATAGGTGCTGGAACGCATCGAGCGACTTCTTCGTCAGCCACTTTCGAATCTGCGCAATCTGGCGGTCCTGCTGCAGCATCTGTCGCGAAATGTTCAGCGGCAGGTTTTCGGAATCAACCACGCCTTTTAGAAATCGCAAATACTGCGGCAGGAGATCCGCGCACTGTTCCATGATCAGCACGCCCTTCGCGTATAGCCGCAGCCCCGACTGGTGATCGTGATAAAACAGATCGAATGGCGCTTTTGACGGAAAGAAGATCAGCGCCTGGTACTCGAGCAGGCCCTCCGCGCGCGCCGTGAAGTGGTAAAGCGGATCGCTGAAATCGTGCGAGATGTGTTTATAAAACTCCGCATACTCGCTCTCGGCAACTTCGCTCGCGGGCCGCGTCCAAAGCGGCTTCATCGAGTTCAGCACTTCATCTTCAAAACGAATCGGATAGTTAACAAAGTCCGAGTGGCGCGTGACGATCTGGGTGAGCGTCCAATTGTCTGTGTAGTCTTCGATTCCGCTTTCGTGATCGACGGGTTTGAGCTGCAGCGTGATCGACGTACCGCGAGTTGGCTTATCCGCGTCGGAAACGGTGTACTGCCCGTCGCCGGTTGATTCCCAGCGAGTGGCGCGTTCCTCACCGGCGCGACGCGTCAACAGCGTGACCCGATCGGCAACCATGAAAGCAGAATAAAAACCTACGCCAAACTGTCCAATAAGTTCTTCGAGAACGCTCGTCGATGCGCCCTCGCGCATTTTCTCGCGCAACTCACGTGTTCCGGACTTCGCGATCGTACCGATGTGTTCGATCACTTCATCGCGACTCATCCCGATCCCGCTGTCACTGATCGTCAACGTGCGAGCGTCGCGATCGACTTCGAGCCGGATCTCTTTCGTTGAATCTTCCGCGGTCAACTCCGGTTTGGTGAGTGACTCGAACCCGAGACGATCCAGGGCGTCAGATGCATTTGAAATCAACTCGCGCAGGAAGATCTCCTTCGTCGTGTAGAGCGAGTGGATCATTATGTCCAGCAACTGCTTCGTCTCGGCCTGGAATTGATATGTCTCGACCTGTGCCGCCATAACTACTTTGCAAAACTCCTTCCTGTTTCAGATTAAATACCACTTGACCAGTTCGTCCCACCGGCCTTGTGCTTTCAGAATCAACTCGATAACTTCGCGAACTGCGCCATTTCCGCCAGTCGCCGCCGTCACGTAATGCGCACGATCCTTAACTTCTGCGACTGCATCTCCGACGGCGATCGCGAACCCTGATTGGACCATCAGAGGAAGATCCGTAAGGTCGTCGCCCACGTAGGCAACTTCCTCTTTAGTCACATCCGCCTGGGCCAACGTGTCGGCAAACGCCTGGCGTTTGTCGTCGCGTCCCTGCCACAAGTATGAAACACCGAGTGATTGAGCGCGTCGTTCGAGGGCGCTCGAGGTTCGTCCGGAAATTATGCCTGACTTAAGTCCGGCACGATGCAACAAGTCGATGCCGAGACCGTCGCGCGTGTGAAACGCTTTCTGGTCCTCACCGTTTTCAAGAATCCAGATACGGCCGTCGGTGAGTACGCCGTCACAATCCATCAATAGCAACTTGACGCGGGCTGCTCGTTGTCGAAGCTCCAACTGGTCCATTTGCGTGTCAGCTCATTCCCGCAAAGGCGCAAAGGCGCCAAGAAAAACGAGAAACCTCAATCACAAACACTTTGCGTCCTTGCGCCTTTGCGGGAAACTCCTACCGCACTTCGAAAAGTTCGATACCTGAGATTTTGAGCCCGCCTGGCGTGCGCGCCAGCAGCATCACCGCTGTGCCCTCGCCGGCCTTGCCCAGTTTGTTCGCTTTGATATAGACGTCAGCGGCGATGAGATTCGCATTGAGTTGTTCGGTGCGCAACACGCGCGTTTCCCACAGCTCCGTTCCGATACTCGCGTTGATAAACCTCACAAGCTCGCCGGACACAACGCGTGACTCCAACTCAGCTTTCTTATTGCTGACAACCGCCTGCGAAAACTGCGTGATGAAAGTGCGCGCAGCATCGTCCACCGCCGGTGCAGCGTTGGCTGCGGCTTCGGCGCGAATGCGGGCCGCACGAGCCGCCAACGACGACGGATAATCACGACTCGAAATTACCGCATCGTTGAATCGCTTCGCAGCCTCAGCCGCCTGGTTACGCTTCATAGCGATTTCGCCTAGCACGATGTTGGCCCACGCCAGCGACGCCGTAAACGGCAGCGGTTCTTCCAACAATGCGCGAGAAATCTGTTCCGCCTCTTCGAGTTTATTCTGACCGAGCAAGGCGCGCGCAAGTAAGAATCGCGCGTCCTGAAAACGCGGTGCAGCGGCGATCATCGCTCGCGCTGTCGCTTCAGCTTTAGCATAGTCTTGCGCCCCTAATTGAAGTGACGTTTCGTTCAGCGCCTCCGGCAAGTCTTTATTTCGCGGCATCGCATCGTTGCCGTAGTCGAGCTGCGGGTACAACTTGTCAGGATCAACTTCCACGCGGACGATCTTCGAAGCCGTTTTGAACACCGCCTCGCCGAACTCCTTTGCAGGCACGGTGGCTTCCGCCAGCACACGCTCGCCCCGATCAGTCGTCGCCGCAACCGTCACGGCGATGTCAATGGAACCGATGTTACGCAGGGCGGACACCCATTGGCCCTGACGCTGCGCCGGCAAGCCGACCATTAGATCAGTATCGACGACTTGATCGAGTTGTGTGTCAAGCAAGGGTTTCAGCGCCTCGCCGCCACGAGCAACCAGCGCTTCGCGCAGCGCAGTCAACGTAGTGCCAGTCTGATCTTTCTTTCCGGCGTCAAGCGTCGCGCGCAAGACGCCCATGAACGCCTCACGACCCATTTTCCGATCGACCAAACGCCAAAACATCGCGCCACGATTCGGCACCGAACCAAAATAGGTGTTGTCGATTTGGGTCGAGCGCGCAAGCGGCGCATCGCGTTGGGCCACGGCTGCGTAAGCGAGTCGTTGCCGGTATAACTCCGACAGGATCGCATCACGCCCGAACTGCTTTTCGAGAAACTGGGTTGCCAGGTAACGCACCAGCGCGTCGCGCAATACGCCATTGCCTTCGCCGCGCACCGGCGTTTGCCCGCCAATCCACAATCGAGCGACGGTTTCCGCTACCGACAATGCTGTCGCAGCATCGATCTTTGACAAGCGCAGCGTGTCTGCATCGATCAGCACGGTGCCGCTATCGCTAAAGCCCGCGCCTCGTCTGACGGACACGATGCGCACCGGAACATCCGGAGCTGGACCAAGGGACGTCGCATAAAAAGAACGCGCCGCACCTGCGAATGCGATCAACGCTTCTGCTCTCTTACGATCCTCAGCAGACCCGCCTTTCTCGAGCAGCACGGCGACACTTTTTCCATCACCTGCGCCTTCCACTTTGTCCCAGTCACCCTGGAGGAAAAACGGTTGGCCATGAATTGACTGATCGAAAGAGATCGATCCTGCCGAACCGGTTTTCTCGACACCCGATGAGATCGCATTCGCGATGTTGACCGTCATACGGAATGGAGCGGTATCTGTGCCGCGTAGCGTGTACGGAGTGTTCGGCATCGGATACCAGAAAGAACCCGGCAGGAATTGAGTCCCGATCGGACTGATCGAGGCGAGACCACTATTGATCTCAACCGGTAACGTGTAATTGACCGAAACAGTCGTCGACGCACCGGGATTAACAGCAGAGGGCAACGCGATCTCAAACCGATTTAGATCGCCGCGCGGCTCTGTGCCCTGCCGGAATGTGCTCGCCGCCCCGCCCGCCGCGACCGATTTCACAGTCGCTTTGTTATTCAGACGCACGGTCATTACGCGACCTGCACTGCCACCGATGTTTGTCGCGTTGATCGTGGCGACAACGCTGATAGTTCGTTCAGTTTGTTGAACGTTGGCATTGATATCAAACAGTGTGACTTGCCAGAGCGGCGGCGCAGGAGCTTGCGCCCGCGCCGGCGCGAGCAGGCACACAAGAAGCGACAATAGAAAAAGAATTCTCATAATTCGTCTTAATTTTTCTTAGATCCGTGGTCCAACAAGCTGATGAATATCGCGCAGCATAAACAGGAGCGATTGAAGCCGGTTCAGCGGCAATGCGTTCGGACCATCCGACAAAGCTTTCTCCGGACAATCATGAACTTCCATGAACACCGCGTCCACGCCGCATGCGACTCCTGCACGTGCGAGAGGTTCGATGTATTCCGATTGTCCGCCAGTTGCATAACCCAACCCGCCCGGCAGTTGCAAGGAATGCGTTACGTCGAACACCACCGGGACCCCAAAATCGCGCATGATCGGGAACGATCGCATGTCCACGACGAGGTTGTTATAACCGAACGTCGCGCCCCGCTCGGTCAGCAACAGCTTCTCGCATCCGGCCTGGCGCGCCTTGTCGACGATATTCCGTGCGTCCTGAGGCGCCAGAAACTGCCCTTTTTTAACGTTTACGGCTTTGCCCGATGTCGCGGCCGCGAGGATCAAGTCCGTCTGCCGGCAAAGAAATGCCGGGATCTGTAACACATCGACGACTTCTGCGACACGCTCGACCTGCGAAACATCGTGCACGTCAGTCAGTACCGGCACGCCAACCTCTTCGCGGATGCGTTCCAGCGTTTCGAGCCCGGCTTTCATTCCCAATCCACGAAAGCTCTGAATCGAAGATCGATTAGCTTTGTCGAAAGATGCTTTGAAAACGTAGTCGAGGCCGGCGGCACGAGTCCGCTCCAAACACTCGCGCGCCATCATCGAGGCGTGCTCGTAACTCTCGATAACGCACGGTCCGGCAATTATCGTAAGTCGTCCGTCACCAAATGTCGCATTTCCTACCGAGAAGGGTTTCAGGTCAGTCTTCATTGACGCCCGAGTATACGCTTGACCTTGTCCAGAAATGAAAGCGACTTGCCGAGTTCAGGAGTGTTTGGGCGTTTGTGATTGTTGCCGCCGACGATCTTTATCTCATTCGATCCGGAACTCAACGCGCGTACCCGCGCGATGTCCACGACGAGTCGGCCCGAAGGCGATACGACGCCCTCGCCGCGCAACGCTTCGATATCCGGCACGCTCGTGAGGGCGTGATGCTCGAGGCCAAGGCGCTGCGCGGTCTCCAACAGTTCGTGATGAAATACTTCAGCATTAGCTGGTCGATCTTCGGGCGTCTTCTCGAGCGCGTACAGCACGACTCGTTCGACGTCTTCAGGAATCGCCGCGACGATGTTTCGCGGGGGTTGTGGTGAATCGGAAACTTGTTTCGCCGCGATCTCAACAGGCGTGGAACCGGTGAAAGGCGCCATGCCGGTCAACATCTCGTACAGGATCACGCCGAGACTGTAGACGTCCGCCGCGGGCGTCAGACCGTGTCCGTTGTACTGTTCCGGCGCCATGTAACGCGGCGTCCCGATCAGAGATCCGGCCTGACGCAACGTCGTCGTGCCTTCATCGTCGTCAAGTGTATGGGCCGCGAGTTTCGCAACACCGAAGTCGAGCACTTTGACGACCGCCGGCACGTCAGTACTCTGCGTTACAAGAATGTTCGACGGCTTGAGATCGCGATGGATGATTCCTGCTTCGTGAGCCGCAGCAACCGCTGCCGAAATTTGCAGCATGATCGAAATGGCCCGCGCAGTCTCGATCGGGGCTTCCTTCACGAGAATCTCTCGCAGCGTTGGCCCTTCGAGCAGTTCCATCACGAGGTAAACATAACCGTCGGCAGTCTCGCCGAAGTCGGTCACGCTTACGGCGTTCTGATGTTTCAGAAGGACCGCGGCCCGTGCCTCGCGTTGAAAGCGAAGGCGCGCGGCTTCATCCGCGACCAAGCGTTGATGCAGCACCTTGATCGCCACCGGACGATCCATCGACAAGTGGCGCGCGCGATACACAGCGCCCATACCACCGGCGCTCAGTCGCTGCTCGATGCGATACTTCTCATCAAGCGTTTGGCCGACGAGTAAATCTTCTGACTTGGGGGAAGTAGTCATCTATTGTTAAGGGAGACAGAGTTATTCGCGTTTGTACAAGCAGTGAGGTCAGTCTGGGCGGACCCGCTTGTTCTAGCGTCAATCGCCACTGGTTGCGCTGAAACGGTCGGGCGCGACCAGTTCGACGTCACCATTCTTCTCGATCGTGGTCTCAGATTGCAAACGATTTTCGTAGGCCGCGCGCACGAATGACGCAAATAACGGATGGGCCTTGAGGGGCTTCGACTTGTATTCAGGATGAAACTGGCATCCGATGAACCATGGATGTGACTCGCGCGGCAATTCGATCATCTCCATAAACTTGCCGTCGGTCGAAACGCCGCTGAACACCAAACCTTCCTTTTCGAGCCGCTGCCGGTACTCGGGGTTGAACTCGTAACGGTGACGATGACGCTCACTGATCTCATCCGCTCCGCCGTAAACTTCCTGGGCCAACGAGCCCGGCGCCAGCCGGCAAGTCCACGCGCCGAGACGCATTGTGCCGCCGAGTTCTTCCACATCTACGAGGTCGCGCAGTTTGAAAATAATTGGATGCGGTGTTTCGAGATCAAACTCCGTCGAGTCTGCGTCTTTCAGTTCGCAGGAGTTACGCGCAAACTCGATACAGGCGGTTTGCATGCCGAGACAGATGCCGAAATAAGGCGTACGCGTTTTGCGAGCGTACTGAATCGCGCGAATCATTCCGGCGATGCCGCGTTTGCCGAATCCGCCGGGAACGAGGATCGCATCGAAATCCCGCAGGCGATTCTCGTAGTCGTCGTCCATCAGTTCTTCCGATTCGATCCACTTCACGACAACACGAAGATTGTTAGCCACGCCACCGTGCGTCAGCGCTTCGCGCAACGATTTGTATGAGTCTTCAAGCTCGACGTACTTGCCGACGATCGCGATCTTCGTGTCGCCAGCCGAAGGCTCGCGAACCGTTGCGACGAGTTTGCGCCATTCTGAAAGATCTACTTGCTGCGCGTGCGATTCAAGTCGCAATTGCGTGACGATCAAGTCGTCGAGTCCCTGTTCGTGAAACGCGAGTGGAACATCGTAGATCGTGTCGACGTCCTGGGCGTTAATCACCGCCTGCTCTTTTACGTTACAGAACAACGCAATCTTTCCGCGCAACTCGCGCGACAAAGGTTTTTCGGAACGACACAGGAGAATGTCAGGAGCGATGCCGATTTCGCGCAGATCGCGCACGGAGTGTTGAGTCGGTTTTGTTTTTAGTTCACCGGCGGCGGCGATGTATGGAACGAGTGTGACGTGCACGAAGATCGCATTGCCCGCACCTTCTTCATTACCCATTTGGCGGATCGCTTCGAGAAACGGCAGCGATTCGATGTCGCCGACTGTGCCACCGATCTCCACGATCACAACGTCGGGTTTGTCTTTCTCTGCGACGCTGCGGACTGCTTCCTTGATCTCGTTCGTGATGTGCGGGATGACCTGGATCGTCTTGCCGAGATAGTCGCCGCGCCGTTCCTTTTCGATTACCGAAAGATAGATCCGGCCGGTGGTCCAATTGTTCGCACGCGAAAGATGCGCTTGCGTGAAACGTTCGTAGTGACCCAAATCGAGATCCGTTTCGGCGCCATCGTCTGTGACGAAGACCTCGCCGTGTTGAAACGGCGACATCGTTCCCGGATCGACGTTGATGTACGGATCCAACTTGATTAGGGCGACTTGAAGACCGCGGCTCTCGAGCAGGCAGCCAATGGAGGACGCCGCCAGACCTTTACCCAGACTCGAAACCACGCCACCAGTAACGAAGATGTATTTAGGCATTCATTCTCCCTGGATCACCATAGTCTTTAGCATTGCGAGATTGCGAGACTGCGGAATTGCGCAATTTCGCAATCTCGCAATCTCGCATTCCTAAAAAGTCATTTCAAAATCTCTCTGCGGTCGTCGCCCGCCTCCGGTGGATCGCCTGTATCGTCTTCTTTGTCGTAACGACCCTGTTTCAGATCTTCCAGCACCTCGACGGATTTTTCCTTCGCCGGGTCGAGCGCTTTTTGCAAACCAACCAGACCGGCGCTGATCAAGCCTGGGCCTTCCTGCGCACGTTTCTCGAATTCCTCGACGGAGACGTCATACGGCTTGCCCAGACGCGACAGTGCGGCCAACCCGCAAAGCACGAGAAATGCAACTATTGCTAATCCAATCCAGTCGCTCATACGCTCTGGGCCATCTGGACTTTCAATAACTCGAGATCTTCCTCGGTATCAACGCCGATCGAAGACGAACACGCCTCGACGACTTTTATCTTGACGCCATGTGCCAGCGCACGCAATTGCTCGAGAGCCTCGATCATCTCGAGCTTCGCGGGTGGCCAACGAGTGAATTCCATCAGTACGTCGCGGCGGTAAACATACAACCCGGTATGCTTATGAAAGAACTTGAACAACTCCGGTTCCGCCATAAGTGCTGCTTCAGGCTCGCCGTACCGTTTTGTGCCGTCCCAGGGAAACGGTATCGGCGAACGCGAGAAATAGACCGCATTGCCGTCGTCGTCTATCACGACTTTCACGAGGTTGAAATTCAAAAGCTCGTCAAGCGATTCAATCGGTTCGCAGGTCGTAACTATGCCGGCGCCGTTGGTCTTGGAAATTTCGTAAGCCATCGTGTCAACGGCTCGTTCGATCGTCTCGGGAGCGATCATCGGTTCATCGCCCTGTACGTTTACGATAATCTCAGCATCCGGAATCGTCGCTGCAACTTCCGCAACGCGATCCGTCCCACTCGTGTGATTCGGGTCGGTTAGTCTTGCCTCGATACCCCGGGATGTGACAGCGTCGAGGATCTCCTGGCTGTCTGTCGCGACTATCACACGATCGACGTTTTGGGCGGCCTGAGCGCGTTCCGCGACCCAGCAAACCATTGGCTTTCCGTTGATTTCTATCAGGGCTTTTCCAGGCAAACGAGTAGAAGCATAACGAGCAGGGATGATGGCGACTGTCTTTTTCGAGGAGGATTTTTGGGTGTTGTCGCCCGTCTGATTCACGGGATAACAGCTTAGCTTGCGACCGCGAAGACTGTCAACGAACTGAAAGACTTTCTTAGCAGGTTTCCGCCTTTGCGGGAGACATACTTCGCGCAGGTAGATGCACTGGGTTGCAAACTGACTCCCGCAAAGGCGCGAAGGCGCAATGAAGACCCGAAACAATTTATTTTTTTCTGGTTTTTGCGGCTTTCTTCGCCGCGCGCGAACGGTCGGCAGCGGAACGTTTCTTTGCGGCCGCGCGCGCCTGCCGCGAAAGAGCTGTCTTCGACGCCGCACTGCGCCCTTCACGTTTCAGCGCTGCTCGCGTTGCACGTGATCGCTTTGCGGATGTCTTTTTCGTTCCACCTTTCGAGGCCTTGCGCATATCGCGCTTAGCTTGTTCCTTCGTCTCCTTCGACGATCCTTTGGACGCAGGTAGATCCACACCGGCGCGACGCGCTTTCGATAGTCCGATCGCAATCGCTTGCTTCGTCGAGCGCGCGCCATGTTTCCCTTCACGAATATGCTCAATCTCCTCGCGAACAAACTCGCCTGCCTGTGTGCTCGCCGCCTTCCCTTCGCGTTTGTCCTGACGTGCTCGTTCGAGCGTCTCTTTTTCCGGCATCTGTCGTTCCCTTCTTTGTTACTTAGCTTTGCATGAAAACAAAACGAATATCCGCATGCACGTACCACTAGCACACACGCCACTCAGTGCTCGAAACTGTTCCACTACAGAAAGCAATGTGTGTACCTGTCTGCAAGCGTATTGGAACCAGATTTGCGCGTTATTTTCCTGAAGGAGGACGATGAGCGATGAATAAAGGACTAACGTTTGGCGCGGGTCTGGGACTCGGAACCGGTCTCATGTTTCTGCTCGATCCAGATCGTGGCAAGCGACGACGCGCCATGCTGCGCGACAAGTGTGCGTGGTCGGCAAGGAAGACGAGCGAGGCGGCTCAGGTAACAGCACGCGACATACGCAACCGCGCCCAGGGAATCGCGAGCGGTATTCAGTCGACTTTCAAATCCGAACCCGTTGATGACACCAAACTCACTGATCGTGTCCGCTCGAAGCTTGGTCGGGTTGTTTCGCATCCGCACGCGATTGAAGTGACCGCGCAAGAGGGAGTGGTCACTCTTTCAGGACCGATTCTTATGGACGAGGTGCCGTACCTGCTGGCATGCGTGAATCGAGTTTCGGGTGTGAACGAAGTGATTAACGATCTCGATCCTCACGCTGCGGCAGACAACTATCCGGCGTTGCAGGGTGGACGTGAGCGGCAGGGTAGCCGGTTCGAGTTCTTTCAGGACAACTGGTCGCCGGCAGCTCGCTTCGTTGCCGGTGCACTCGGCGGAGTGTTAGCGGCGTATGGCGGTAAGCGACGCGATGCGTTGGGAGCAGGTTTGGGAACTGCCGGTTTGCTGCTGCTGACACGCGGCGTAGCTAACAGAGGTTTCAATGACCTGTTGCACTTCGGTTCGAAACAAGGAAACGGATCGATCGAGGGAGACAACACGCGGCAACCATCCGCAATTCAAGCATAGGAAGGGACGATGGACCAACAAAACTCTCAGAAGACTGGCGTACGTTCAGACGCGCAAAAACAAGATCGTGCTCGTGACGGTTATTCAGCCATTCCACCGGCGAAACCGGTCGGCGGGGCGTTCGGCAAGGAACAGGACAATCGGGAGGAAAAGGATCGTTCCGATCAGGAGGCGTCTCTGCGTCACAACACCTAATCTAAGTTTGTCTATGTGATCTGTGATCTTCCTTAGACCCAGATCACATAGATGCGACCATTGATTGACTATTTCGTTTGAGAAACTCGAGCGTTCGCTCGTTGAACTCTTCGGTTTTCTCGTAAATCGCTGCGTGTGCGCAATCTTCGAAAACCAGCAACTCCGCGTCTTCAATACCGTTTGTTAATGTCTCCGCAAAGCGCAGCGAGGTAAGTTGATCTCGACCGCCAAAGGTCACCTGCGTCGGCGCCTTGATCCGGCCCAGTAACGCCTCCGCGTCGTGTTCAATCACGGCTTTTGCTTGCTTCATGAAGCTCGCCACCGACATCGTTATGGGCCGTGAGCGAAGGAATCCAGCTAACCTCTGTATTTGATCAAACCTGGTGGCGTACATCTCAGGCGTCAAGCACCACGGGAACATACTCGTGATCACCATCTCGGTTACGCTGTTCAAACCCTTGGCGCTTGACCGCCATCCCTCGACCACCGTCTTGAGGTACTGATCAGTCTTGGACCAACCGCTGTGCAACGACAGTGTTTTAACCTTGATTGGGTGCTTGGCCGCCAGACGCATGCCAATAGCCGCTCCAAGCGACAAACCGGAAATGTGCGCGTGTGGAATCCCATACTCCTGCATGAACGCCGCTATATCGTCGGCATACAATTCGATCGAAACATCGTCACCTGTGCCTTCGCTCCTGCCTGTGCCGCGCAAATCAAGCGTGATGCAAGTGAAATATTTCGCGTATTCGGCGACTTGAAACGCGTAACAAGCGTTGTCGGCAGTCAGGTATGGAATCAGGATCAGCGGTTCGCCAACTCCCTGCTGTTCGTAATAGATCTTTATTCCGTTTGCTTCGATCTTCGGCATTCAGGAACCTCCCTGGCATGTATGAGTTTTGAGGACGGTGATTATACCCGTTCTATCGTAATTTGAAACTAATCGCGAGCGTTCCCACGACTTTCGCCGCATTTTCGGCCGTATCGAGAGGCTCAAATTCCCAAAGTTGAACGCCTTTTAAACGAAATGGATCTCTTGTACGTGAGACTGGCTCGCGAGATAGCGAAGAAATCCGAGAGCATCGTCTTCGTTCGCGCCTGGAGGCAAGTTTTCCTTTCGAGTTAAAACTGCCTGCCATTCAACGTAAAGTGCAACCGACAGGCACAACTGAAAGCGGTCATTAGGAATCGAGCTGATAAGCGCGAAGCTCGCTCCTCGGCGCGATCTCGCCGCCGCAACCAGAACACTCGTGTCGAATACAACTCTCATTTCATTACTACTCACACGCGCTGGCGACTACCGCCGGTTGCCAACAATGGCGCGGAGGTGGCGGAGGCGGGCGTCGAGGTCTTCCGGCGTTAATGACGCGTACTTTGCGGGTAATAGACGACGGCTCGAGGATTCGAAGACGGCCAGCAGTTCCATGTAGTCCAACAGCTCCTGGTCCCGGCTCGGGAAGTAATCAACCGCAGCGCGCAGGAAGTGACGGTCCAGGACCGGCGCGTCACCACTCTCACCTTCTTTTCCAACGCTTTCGCGTGCGGCGTCCTCATTCGCCAGCAGTATTACCGCTTCGATATCGGCATTGCTGTAACCCACGAGCTTGCTTGAAAACCCATCGCGAATCGTTTCCAGATCGACGCCGGTCTTGATCTTGTTCTTACGCAACAAAGCCTTCGCCACCAACTCGACCTCTTCCGGTGTCTGCACGTAGAGAAACGGGATCTTTCTATCGAGACGTCCGGCGCGTTTCAGATCAACGTCCAATTTATCGGGCCGATTGGTCATCACCAGAAACAGGATGCGCCCGCGATTCGACGTATCGGACATAAACTCCTTGATACGCGCAATCACGCGCGACGACGTACCGCCGTCACCTTCGCCGTCAGTGTTGCCAAACGCACGATCGCCTTCGTCAATGATCACTACGACCTGTCCGATCGCGCGAATCACGTTCAGAATCTTTTCCAGGTTCCCTTCCGTGGCGCCGACCCACTTCGATCGAAAGTTCTTCAACTTGATCGTCGTCAACCCACATTCTTTCGCAAAAGCCTCGGCAACAAACGTCTTTCCGGTGCCCATTGGACCAGTGAAGAGTATGCCCATGGGGACTCGGCTCGTTCGTCCTTCGCGAATACTCTCTGCGATCACCATCAGATCTTTCTTGACCTCTTCCATACCGCCGACAACTTCAAAACCGTGCGCCGGTTCGACAAACTCAACCAGACCAAAGCACTCACGCTCGAGTATCTCTCGCTTGCGCTTGGCGATCAGCCGGTCAGCTTCTTTGCGAGCACGTTCGTATGGGGTCGGCAGGTTCGGATCGGGCGCGGGTGTCGTGGCAGTCGGCGCGACAAGCTCCTTGATCTCGTCGCGGTTCATGTTGCTCGTAAGCGTCGCGAGTTTGTGCGCGCGTCCAGCGGCGTCAGCACCACTACCTAACAGACCCTTGATGAACGTTTCACGCTCCGCAAATTCTTCTTCCTCCGCGGGCTGCGGCGTGAGTATCGACGCGATCTGGATCGCCTTCAAACCCGCCGTCATGCCCGCGTAACGTTCGCAATCCTTCTCCGTCAAACGCGAGTCGGCGAGACGCGCCGCTTCCCGCCGGGTAGCATGATCCGGCATCGGCACTTCAACAACCGCGACCTTTGGATTTGAAATCAACTTCGGTGCCAATTCCGCGAGGTTCTCCGCAATGAGCAAAACAACGTTGTCGCCCCGTTCGATCTCCGGCAGCGACGACCAGCGATGCAACGTCACAATCGCTGCGCGATCTGATTCACTTTGAAAGTTCGGATCGCCAGCCGGGGCGATCGCTTCCGCGTACTCCATGATGACGGCGGTTTTCGTCGACCCAATCAGCAAACGCTCAAGCGCCGCAAACACCTTTTCCTTTTCCGTCGCGAGCAGTAAGTCTTCAAGACCAGTCAAACTACTGGTGCGTTTCGTAAAACGCGCCCCGGTGGCAACGTTGTAGACCGCAATCGTTTCTTTCGAATCTTTGAGCAGTACGTCGGTCAAAAACTCCGTGAGCGACATCATCTTCTTGCTGCAAAGAACGACGTCGTAAACGTTGCCGTGCAGCACAAACATCGACGCCTCGCCACGCAAATAACGTCGCCGCAAATCTTCGGCCCAGACGGGAAGCACGCGCGCTTCGCTCATATGTTCAGATCCTTTAAGCCCATTGGATTCAAGAGCCGCTCAGTGTCCGCGGCGGTCTGTTTGATCGACTCAACGCCGTCGAGCAGTTCGTCAAGTTGTCCGGTCAACTCCTGCGGCGATTGCATCGTAACGATCTGATCCGCGATTAACTGAAAAGAGTTCTCGATGAGATCGAGTTGACCGCGCGCCAGCATGAGGTAGTGGCGAATCTCCTTCATCTTGTCGAAACGCTTCATGATGATGGCGAGGTTCTTGCCCGCGATCTGCGTTTCAGCCGCACGCTTGTCCGGGGCCTTGGCGATGTTTTCCCAGCGGCGACGCTCTCGTTCAAGCTCGCCTACGTCAACGGATTCGAGATAGTACTCGTAACGTCCACACGTCGCTGCCATTTCGATAAAGGCTTCGACCAGACGATCGGTCTTCGTCAGCTCAGTTCGAAGCAGTTCTCCAGTGAACGATGGGTTTTGTTCTGCAAGCGAGTCAATCTCCTGTTGTCGCGCGATCAGATCAATAACTCGTTGCCGATCGCCCTCTTCGAGATGTTTCAATCGCTCCGCGCGTGCCGCCTCATCCCGCGCCTGTTCCTCCGCATCATATTGCGGGTCCCACAACCACTCTTGTAATTTTTTCGATCCGGGAGCATTCGACATCCATAGCACTTCCAAACCGACTGTAATTATCGCCAGCAACGGATTAA
>Ga0209486_10000114_pt1 | contig 39358 bp, 24 predicted proteins | sample NCCompost_FD_187518 | JGI IMG/M metagenome (GOLD analysis project Ga0209486, IMG submission 187518) | Agricultural soil microbial communities from Utah to study Nitrogen management - NC Compost (SPAdes) (version 2) | ecosystem: Environmental > Terrestrial > Soil > Agricultural land | place...
CTTATAAAGAAAAGGCCATCCGAGATCGAATGACCTATCAAATCATGGCCGACACTTCAGTTGCTAGTGACACACTAACAGCACTAGTCCCCCCAAAGATCAGACCCTGAACACTTATCGCGATGCGCGGATTAAACGGATAAAATCCGGATTTTATCTGTAACATTATTGCAAATCTACAAGTAAGGCTAAGTGACATAGTTGAAAGCATTGGAAAAATGAGTACTACGTTTTCTCACAGCTTTGGACACGACCTGTGTGTCATTCGCGGTTACTGATTCGACGTTGTCGAAATCGCTGTGCGTCGTCCGTCATACTAACGAGCGTGGTTCAACCACGAAGAGGAGAACGAGATGCTCTATGTTTTATTGATTTATGAGAAACCGGATGACTTTGCGCGCCGCGATTCGTCCGTCGAGTCGGAAGCATACGCCGGCGCCTGGCGCGCGTATCACCGTGCGTTGCTCGACGCTGGGATCTTCGTCGGCGGCAAACCACTGGACGCGCCCGAGACCGCAACGACGGTGCGGTTGCGCGACAGCAAGCGTGAGATCCAGGATGGGCCATATTCCAACACGAAGGAGCAATTGGGTGGGTTTACGCTGCTCGAGCTACCTTCGCTCGATGCCGCATTGGAATGGGCGGCAAGATGTCCGGCCGCTTCCTACGGTACCGTGGAAGTGCGGCCAATAGCCGTCGAATTGGAGCCACGCGTCACCGTTGCAAACTCGAACTGATGAGCCGGCGCGCCGCGCGGTCGAAGCAGTAGCACGCGAATCTTACGGACGCCTCGTAGCGCTGCTCGCAGCGCGCACGCGCGATGTCGCAGGCGCTGAAGACGCGTTGGCCGACGCGCTGGTAGCCGCATTGACAACGTGGCCTCGCGACGGTATTCCGACGAATCCGCAAGGTTGGCTCTTAACGGCTGCGCGCAACCGCCTCCTAGATCATGCGCGACATCAGCAGGTACACCAACACAGCACTCCGACTTTAAAACTTATGACGCGCGAGTTTGATGAGACGGCAGATCCCGATCGGTGGGCCGACGAACGTCTCAAGCTCCTGTTCGTGTGTGCGCATCCTGCCATCGATCCCAACATACACACGCCGCTCATGTTGCAAACAGTCCTCGGGCTCGATGCGGTGGCGATTGGACGAGCCTTACTCGTCGCGCCGAAGACGATCGGACAACGATTGGTGCGTGCCAAGACCAAGATCCGACAAGCACGGATCGCGTTTGAAATTCCTGCGGCGGATCAGATTCCCGAGCGCTTGGAAGCAGTGCTGAACGCGATCTACGCTGCATACGGCAACAGTTGGGAGGACGCGAGTGGCGCCGACCAACGCATCCCCGAACTCGGTCAGGAGGCAATCTGGCTCGCGCGCGTGCTGCGTGAGCAGATTACGGACGATCCAGAAGTCCGCGGTCTGCTGGCGTTGATGCTTTATTGCGAGGCGCGACGTCCGGCGCGTCGCAGTGCCGACGGCAGATTCGTGGCGCTCTCCGAGCAGGATCCAAAAGACTGGCGCATGCCGATGATCGAAGAAGCTGAAGGTGAGCTCACCGCAGCCTTCCAAATGCGGCGACCAGGACGATATCAGATCGAAGCTGCCATCCAATCAGTCCACGCTGAACGTGCTCACACAGGTCGCACTGACTCTGTTGCCATTGCTGCCTTCTACGATCAACTCATGCAACTCGCGCCTTCGATCGGAGGTGCCGTCGCGCGCGCCGCGGCGCACGCCGAAGTTCGTGGACCCGAAGCAGGGCTGACTCTTCTTGATGAGATCGACTCGCAGGCGGTGATTTCCTACCAACCCTATTGGGCCGTTCGCGCGCACTTCCTGCGACAACTCGGCCGTCCGCAGGCCGCTGCCGAGGCTTACGACCGCGCTATCGGACTCAGCGAGGACCCCGCCGTCCGTGCCTTCCTTACCGAACGTCGCAATCGTTTGACGCCTTAGTAAGCGTCCGCCTGTAGAAATCAGTCCGCCTCGACCGTCACTACTGTGAGAAATCAAAGAAGGAGTCAAAACCATGTGTCCTTTATGCATGACAAACGCAGCGCTTGTTATTGCAGGCGCTACTTCGGGTGCCGGCGTGCTCGGTTTCGTGGCGGTGAAGGTTCGGGCTTTGCGGCGGCGGCGTCACGAGCCACGCACAGCGCAACTGGATTCAAAGAAGAGTAAACAATGAGCGAGTCAACAGTATCGTCAACGTCGGCAAGAACAACAGAGAACAAGGAGAGAATATGAAGCAGAACAACGAGAAAAACATAGCAGAGCGTGTCGTAATAAAGACGCCCCCTATGGTATCGGCGGAAGAGTGGGAGGCTGCGCGTCAGCAGCTTCTCGTGAAGGAAAAGGCTTTGACCCGCGCCCGTGACGCGCTCGCCGCCGAGCGCCGGCGAATGCCGTGGCTGGCGGTGCCGAAGAAGTACGAGTTCGACGGGCCGAGCGGCAAAGTGAGCCTGCTCGATCTGTTCGAAGGCAGGCGTCAGCTGATCGTCTACCGCGCGTTCTTCGAGCCTGGCGTGTTTGGCTGGCCCGAACATGCTTGCCGCGGCTGTTCCTTCGTGGCCGACCAGGTTGCACACCTCGCGCATCTGAACGCCCGCAACACTACGCTGGCTTTCGCTTCGCCTGCGCCGCAGCCTGACATCAAGCGCGTGAAGGCGAGGATGGGTTGGCTGATGCCGTGGTACACCATCACAGACAGCTTCGACAAAGACTTTGGCGTGGACGAGTGGCATGGCACGAATGCATTCATCCGCGACGGCGAGACGATTTTTCGAACCTACTTCATCAACAATCGCGGCGATGAGCAGATGGGGAACACTTGGAACTATCTCGACATAACGGCGCTCGGGCGGCAGGAGGAGTGGGAAGACTCGCCGCAGGGTTATCCGCAGACGCCGCCGTACAAATGGTGGAACTGGCACGACAACTACGACGCTGAGACATCACCTGATCCGAAGTGGGTCCAGATTTCCGACGCTGGAGAAGCTGCGTTCCGAAAGCGCGACGCGGATTGACCTCGACTTTCTCTGGTCTCTGCGTTGAAAATTTAGCCAAACCGATTGGACCTCCAGTGCCTTTGGTATTGCTCTATCGGTTCCGTTTCCGTCATCGCTAATTCACTGAGACTCGGAACGCAGACACTCGATTAAGCGAATAGGCATCGATAAGAGGACGCATGAGCAGGGTAGCTAAACTTAGGCGCTAATAGTCCTCAAGAACTCTCAAGAAGTTTCGTACCGGCGTGGAGTGACATCGAGTATAATGCGCACGCTCAGAGCTTTCTCCCGCCACATATACACATAACGAACTTCACTTTAAAGGGAGGATCTATGAAATTTCTGCGAGCTTCAGTAATCGCGATTGCTCTCTCCGCGGTCTCTATCGGGCTTGGTTACGCTCAGTTCGGCGTTACCAGGGCCACAGAACACGAACCCGAAACGCCAGCATTCTGCGCCAAGTGTGGCGATGGACAATGTCAACGGTCGTGTGGTGAAAACGAGAAGAGCTGTCCACGAGATTGTGGTGGCGTGCCTCAAACGAGTGCGCGCTGACCGCGAGCTTTCTCACGTTCAACAGAAAGGGCTGCCCTGTGCAGCCTTTTCTGTTAACCAAAACGACTACCATGATTCTACCTTTTTCGATGCGTCCGTTGCTGCGACTCACTGCGCGAGCACGGCGAGTTTGAAGAATCTCAGAAGAAATACAACGAAAAGAAAAGTAACAGACTTCATTTCGACTAACGTTGGGCATCACCGTATGATGGAGCCGCCTAACAAGCACATAGTCGACCGAATGACGAGCTTCGCGTGCTATACCTTTCCTACCATCCTGGTCCACCGCTCAATGAATTTATCGACTATTTGGTGGCTGATCGAGGGCGGCAAGCACCGCGCTTGGAAACCGGTCGTTAGTTGATGCGAAATGACCAGAAGTCTGAGCGCGTCGAGATCGCGCCGCGCGGGAAATAAAGATTCGTTCACAGATTTCGCAGATTGAAACTGTGTAATCGGTGGATTGCCTTGCGGAGTGATGGGCGTTATTGTTTGGGCCGAGGTCAACCCATGAAACATCTCTCTTCGATTCTTGTTCTGTTTGTCGTCGCTACCTCCGCCACGGCGCAGGAGAAGGCAGTGATCTTAGCCGGCGCCGAACTACAACGAGTCGTGCCGACTGGTTTTTACTTTCAAGGTCTCAGCGCGCCGACGCAAATGCGCAACTCAGCAGCGGCGCGTTTCGGCACCGATCGTTACGTTATCAGCGGACTCGTCGACACGTCCGGTTACTCCGAGGACGTTCGCGCAAAATATGTCGGTTTTCTGATCGCCGATTCCTCAATCACACTCAACGTCGAGTCGCTGCCAACCGGCGCTTATGGTTTCAGTTTCGGCATTGCGGGAAGACTGACGGTCATGGATCTGGCCGGCAAGGATCTAATGTCAGTGAACATCAGCAACGACAATTCGCTGCGACGTCCTCACCCGCTGATCATGGCGGCTCATCCGAGGTGGTGGTGTGCGGCTGTTCAACGACCGAGACTCAGTCATCGCGGCGCAGTAACACAGCGATGACGTTTTCATCCAGCCGACGCGTCGCAGTAATTTGGATGGCGCTAACACTGCCGTTGGCGCTGTTTGCGCAAACGTCACCAAAAAAGCCGGAGCCGCAGCGGCCGATGGGTGGTGTTTCGACCGGCACACCTGCGACGTACACTTCGCGGCGCACAGCTAACATCACCGACCCTAACGCGCCGGTTGTTTTTGCAGAAATAACTGACAAGACACCGCTCGCTAACTTTCGTCACCGATCAGGCGAAGCGGCGAAGGATTACATCTTCGAGACACCCTCAGGTGGCGTGGCGATATTTGACTACGACTCAGACGGGCGCCCTGACATCTACCTGGTCAGTGGCTCCACCATTGCTGCATCGCGTGGAAAGGAGAAGGTGCCACGCGCTGCGCTCTATCGCAATCTCGGCAACTGGAAGTTTGAAGATGTTACCGACAAAGCGGGAGTGGCGAATGAGCGTTGGGGATTCAGCGTCGCGGTCGGTGATTACAACAACGATGGTCGCGCGGACATGTTTGTCGGCAACTTTGGTGTCTCCCGACTCTTTCGAAACAATGGCGATGGTACGTTCACCGACGTTGCCGAGAAAGCCGGCGTCGCTCGCCAGGGTTGGAGCACTGGCGCAACCTGGGGTGACTACGATGGTGACGGCCGTCTCGATCTCTTTGTCCCCGGCTACGTTCAGATCGATCTCAACAATTTGCCGCCGAATCCTTCAGATGTGGGAAAGAATGGCGCTGTTGGTCAAAACTTCTGTCAGTTTCGTGGCGTGCCGGTGATGTGTGGTCCACGTGGACTGCCCGGCGAAGGCGACACTCTTTACCATCAAAAACCTGACGGAACGTTTGAAGACGTCAGTGTTAAGTCAGGCGTCAATGATTCCGAAAAGTATTACGGCTTCTCGTCAGCCTTCGTTCATGTTGACGACGATAGGCTTCTGGATCTAATCGTCATAAACGACTCCACGCCGAATCAGCTTTACATCAACAAAGGGGACGGCACGTTTGATGAGATTGGATATCCTTCCGGCGTTGCGCTTAATGAGAATGGACGGGAGCAGGCGGGGATGGGACTCGCCGTTGGTGATTACGATAACGATGGTCGTGTTGATTTTCATGTCACCAACTTCTCCGATGACTCAAATACGCTATACCACAACGACGGCGACACAAACTTCACCGACGTGACTTTTCAGGTCGGGCTTGGCGAGATTTCGATTCCGTTTCTTGGTTGGGGCACCAGTTTTATCGATTTTGATAACGATGGCTGGCTTGATCTATTTGTTGTGAATGGACATGTTTACCCGGGGGTGGACGAGCACCAGTGGGGAACGAGTTACGCACAGCAGGCGCTGCTGTTTCGCAACATCAGAGGCAAGTTTGAGCGCGTCGGCGCTCCACCAGGCAACGCTTTAGCGAATGCGTGGCCCGGCCGAGGTTTGGCCATCGGAGATCTAGATGGCGACGGTCGAGTTGATCTTGTGATCAATAATCTCGATGCCAAGCCGGTGCTGCTGCGAAACGTGGCATCCGGAACCGGACATTGGTTGGGCCTGCGTTTGGTTGGAGACGTTGCGAAGAAGAGTCCACGCGATGCGATCGGCACTATTGCCTATCTCACCGCTGGTGGCGTGAGACAGCGTCGGGAGGTCGTTAGCGGTGCAGTCTATTGCTCACAAAACGATATGACTCTGCACTTTGGCCTCGGTGGAGCGATGAAGATTGAGAAGCTCGAAATCAAGTGGTCTAACGGCGATTTAGAGACTATTGATGTGACTGCTATTGACCGAGTGATTACGATTACACAAGGCAAGGGTGTAGCGAAGTAGAGTGTGACCTAAATTTCTTTATCCACAGATTACACAGATTATCTGGCTCAAATCCGCGTAATCTGTGGTTTCTAGTCCGACTGGAGTTGTGAATTGCGCAGACTTGATCTCCGAAAAGCTCAGGCAGCTCACCTGAACACGATCCGCGATATCAACCGGCAGATTGTTTTGAACTACGTTCGGGAGCGCGAACCGATCTCGCGCGCCGAGATTGCGCGCGAAACGGATCTGCAACGGTCCACCATCTCCGCGATCGTTGAAGATCTGAAAACTGAAGGTTTGGTTGAAGAGGTAGGGGAAGGGGAGTCGACTGGCGGTCGTCGACCAACTCTCCTAAAACTGCGTGCAGCCGGTCCGATCGCGATCGGAGTTTCAATCACCCCAACTTGCACCACCGTCGCAACCAGCGATCTCGCTGGCCGAGTTATCGATCAGGAAGAGTTTCCTACCGACGCTGAAAAAACACTAAGCGACGTGATCAGTGTCGTGCGTGAGTTCACTACACGATATCAGGGATCGATCGAAGGCGTTGGCGTAAGTCTTCCCGGACTCGTAGATCCTTCAACGGGCAACGCGCTCTACATTCCCTACTTCCTCTGGCGTGATCTTCCCGTGTGCGAAATGATCTCGCAAGCGGTTGGTTTGCCTGTGGTGATCGACAACGACGCGAATGCAGTCGCACTCGCTGAGCTCTGGTTTGGCAGACCTGAAGTGAACGACGCGAGAGATTTCATACTCGTGTTGGTGGCTGAGGGTGTTGGCACCGGGATCATTTTCGATGGTCAGGTTTATCGCGGACAGCGCGGAGCCGCAGGTGAGTTTGGTCATATGGTGATTGGTCGCGGTGCGCCGGTTCCATGTTCGTGTGGGAGCGATGATTGTTGGGAGGCTTTTTCTTCCGAGCGTGCTGCGATTGTGCGCTATTTGAAATTGGCGGGCAGCTCAGCAAACCCTAAGATCACGTTTATCGAACTTGTCGATCGCGCGCTTGGCGGTGAAGCGCATGCAAAGACAGCTTTGGTTGAGACTGCGCGACACCTCGGTGTCGGTATTTCCAATTTGATCATCGGGTTCAGTCCTGAGGCGGTTGTGGTTGGTGGCGAGATCGCACGCGCGTGGGATCTGATCGAAGAGGCGTTAACTGAGACGATCGAACACAGCGTCCGCCGCGGACTTCAGTCGGCGCTCATTCTTCCGTCAACTCTGGGTGAAAAACCCACCGTGAGAGGGGCCCTCAGCCTCGTTCTCGCGAGTAAATTCGCCGCTGCCTTTGCCGCTTAAGCTAAAGATCTCTCTCTGGGTAAAGACGCATTCGGCAGCCGGGGTCTTAACTTTGCGCCCCGGCCGCGAAACTTCATTAAAAAAACTGTTGACACGGTCAAGGTTCTGTATTAAGAACTTAGTTCGCTGAGACAACAAACAAAGTTTGTAACCCGAGGCATGAGCCTTTCGCTTCGGTCAATCCTTAGGTTATACGAATAATCACGTTGAAACGCGGAGTGATCCGCGTCGTTCCCGTTTTGCTGTCGGCACTTGAGGACTCAAACCATGAGAAAGCCACTCGCCATCGCCCGGCTTGTCCTGCTCGGGTTGCTGCTCACCACTACCGCCTTGGCCCAGAATAACAAAGGCGCAATCGTCGGCACCGTAAAAGACCCTAATGACGCACTCGTCCCCAACGCGGAAGTAACCGTTACGAGCGTCAAAACCGGAGAGGTCCGCACCGCTGACACCACTGATGAAGGCACGTTCACCGTGACCAACCTTGATCCCGGTGCCTACAACGTTGTGGTGAAAGCCGCGGGTTTTCAAATGGTGACCTTCCAGGCGGTCCAGGTTGAGACAAACGCGCGTCTGCCGCTCGACGTGAAGTTCGAACGCATCGAGGCCGGCACTGCTTCCGTAACCATCACGGCCGACGCGGCGCCGTTGGTTGAAAGTGAGACCAGCGTTCGTGGTGATTTGATCACCGGCAGGCAAGTGACCGATCTCCCAATCCCACAAAGAAACTTTACTTTGCTCGCGGGCTTGTCGCCCGGCGTGTCGCGTCCCAATCTCGGATTGCTCGGTGGCGGCGGCAATTTCGTCTCCGGTGGTGGCGGGCAGAACAACACTGAAGCTACGCGCTTTCGTGAGTCGGGTGGTTCGGTGCTGGTTGTTAACGGTGCGCGCGCAACCAACAACAACTTCACTCTCGACGGCGTCGATAACAACGAATCCCAATTCGGACAGATCGCGATTTATCCAAATCCCGATGCGATCGCAGAATTCAAGATCGAATCGAGCGTGCCTTCAGCAGAGTCTGGACGCGCCGGTGGTGGCATCATCTCGACCACGTTCAAATCGGGTGGCAATGAAGTTCATGGAACGGTCGGCGAGATCTATCAGGGACGGTTTTGGAGTGCGGCCGCAAGCAGGTTTGACGATCCTACTTCGCCGCCAGTGCCAAACTATGTGACGCACAACTATTACGGCACGGTTGGTGGTCCAATTTACTTGCCGAGACCAGGCGAAGGCGGGCCAGTGTTTTATGACGGCCGTAACAGGTCGTTCTTCTTCTTCTCGCTGAACGGTCAGCGCAACAGCACTCCGATCTTTGGTGGCACCGGCGATCCACAGTCAGTTCCGGTACCGACTGCAAGAATGCGCGTCGGCGATTTCAGTGAGTTGCTGCGACCGGGAACGTCGCGCACTTATCAACTCGCGGGTGGCGGCACAGTTGTGGCGCCGATCGGGACGATCTTCGCGCCGAACGGCACTCCGATCCCGGGCAACGATCTTCGCAACTGTCCGAGCTGCGGTCCATTTTCCAGATTTGCAAGTAACTATATAAATGCCTTTCCGCTGCCCAATCTTCCGGGTGCTGGTCGTAATTTCGTGACCAACCGCAAAGAAGGTGCGAATGTCGATAGTTACGATATCCGTATCGATCATCGCATCACGCAAAGCAACTCGATTTTCGGGCGTTACAGCAAGTCAGATACGGCTCGTTCACGCGATAACTTCTTCCCGCTCGGCACCTCACCAACAAACAACGATCTTCCTGCTGGTCCCTCAGCGGGTGATGAGTTTGGTAACTCAAAGGGTTTCACTCTCGGTAATACGCACGTTTTCTCGCCCACGGTGGTCAATGATGCGCGCTTCGGGTACACGAGAGTTCAAATCGGTATCTTCAACACGGGCGTTAACGGCACCGGCGGTTTTAGTGAAAACGTTTCAGCAAACCTCGGCGCGCCGAATATCAATCTGGGTCCAAACAGCAGCGGTATCGTGCTCGTCGGTATTGTTGACGAGTTAACCGGAACCGATCGCGCGACCGAGTTCACCGGGGACGGCGGTCCATTCTATTTCCTTTCAAACAACTTCCACGTTGCCGATGCTGTGACGGTAATCAAGGGAAACTCGACTTTCAAGTTTGGCGGCGATTATCGCGTCAGACAAAACAGCAACTACGACGGCGGACGCAACAACGGCACCAAGGGAAACTACCAGTTCGGCACCACGGGCAGTGGATTCGTTTCGGGCAACTACAACGGTATCGGCCCAAACGACACGGGCTCGTCGCTGGCAAACTTCCTGCTCGGTTACCAACCAGGCTTCGTGGGTCGCGGCGATCCCGGTGGCCCATACCTCCAATCGAGTAAAGAGATGTCGTTCTTTGTGCAAGACGATTGGAAGGTCAACAGCGATTTGACGTTGAATCTCGGTCTCCGTTACGACATCTTCACCGCCCCAACTGAACGCTACGATCGTCAGAGCAACTTCGATCCGGTGACTCGCACGATCCAGGTGGCTGGTGAGAACGCTCCGGGTGGCCGCGATCTTGCGAACACTGATAAGAACAACTTTGGACCACGCATTGGTTTTGCCTACAGTGGTTTCAAGGAAGATAAGACCCTGGTGATTCGTGGCGGTTACGGCATCTTGTATACCACGGACATCAGCGCCGCTCAGCCACTTACTTCGAATCCAGGCACCGGTGCTGCCAGCTTCGCGTGCACACCGATAACCAATCCGGGAGGGTGTCCAGCGGTGTTCCAGGCGCGCAATCCTTTCGACAACGGAATTCCGACCGCGCCTTTCACGGTTGCCGCTCCGGGAACCAGTTTCCCGGCCCCCACGACTGGCGGTTTGATTCTCTTCAACGATCCAAATCGAACAGACGAGATGTATCACCAGTACAACCTTACTGGTCAGTGGGAGTTTGCTCGTAATTGGCTCGGTGAGGTTGCTTACGTGGGTTCATTGGGTCGAAACCTGCTGGTGTTGAGCAACATCGGCACGGGCAACGACGAAGGCGGTCCAGGTAGTCGGGAGATTTTAGGCATCGGTTCGATCACGGCAACACGTTACCGCGGCAAGTCGCGGTACGACGCGTTTCAAAGCAAATTGGAGAAGAGGTTTGTCAGAGGGCTTTCGATTCTCACCTCTTACACGTGGGCACATGCGATCGATGATTCACCTGGCGGTATTTGTTCCAACGGCGCCAGCGCGCGCGACTGCGGTCCGGATGATCCAACTCGACCGGAACTTGATCGCGGCAATTCCGACACAGACGTCAGGCACCGGTTCACGTTCTCTAACGTCTATGATCTTCCACTCGGACGTGGTCGACGATTTGGAGACGACATGCCGAAGGCTCTGGACGTGGCCATCGGTGGCTTCCAGTTCAATAACATCGTGACGTGGCAGAGTGGTCCAGTTTTCAACGTTACGTGCAACGGCGGCCGCGTAGATCTAATTGGGGATCCGGATCCAACGTCGGCTCAGGAGGCGCAGGGTCTCGAACTCAATCGCGCTGCATTCAGGTGCGCGCAGACGAGAATTTTCTCGAGCGATGCGAGTAGTCCGCACATTGGCAGTCTGGGTCGCAACGTTTTCCGTGGACGACCGCAGTTTTACTGGGATGCTTCGCTCTTCAAGAACTTCCCGATCAGTGCAATCAGCGAAGCGTTCAACGTGCAGTTCAGGTTCTCGGCTTATAACGTGCTCAATCGCGTCAATCGGTCGGCGCCAAATGGCGACATCAACAACGCTGGCGATTTTGCCCGCGACATTAATGAGCAGCGGCGCCGGCAGATGGAGTTCTCCCTCAAACTCATCTTCTAATGTTCTCCCCGATGTTGTAGGTTGATCGAGTGGCGCGTCTTCACTGCGTGCCACTCGATTGTGCATTTGGATAGAATTACGGGCCATGGATCTTCGCGGCTGCATCATTCCGGTCATCCTGACGTCGTTTGCCGTGTGTGCTACTGCCAACGCGCAAACGACCAGGCCACAACGCGCTCCGTCGCAGCAGGTCGAGACGCAGTTGAATGATGCCGGCATGTTGATCCAGTCCGGCCGTCTTGAAGAAGCTGAGACTGCAATCAGGAAGATCATCAGCACGAATCCGCGGAGTGCTGAAGCTCACACACTGCTCGGAGTGATTCTCGACCAGCGTGGTCTACCTGGCGAGGCCGAAAAAGAGTACGGCGCTGCGTTGCGTTTGAAACCGAATCTGGTTGGCGCGTTGTCGAATCTCGGTGTGCTCCTGGCGCGAACGAATCGCAGTGATGAGGCGATCACAAAGTTTGAGAAAGTTCTGTCGATTGATCCGCGTCACGAGCGTGCAATCTTCAATCTCGGTGCGCTCTACGCGGCGCGCAAAGACTTCAAACGTGCGGTGCCGCTGCTGGAAAAAGCGTCCGGCGTTGAAGCCGGGAAGACGGAGTTTCGCGAGCCAGGCGAGGTTGCTTTGCTGCTGACGCTCGTCAACGCGTATGTACATGCTGACCGTCGCGCGGAAGCACTCGCCCTGTCGCGACGTCTTGAAGAAAGGGTAGCGTCAGATCCAAAGGCGCTATTCACGCTAGCGCTCAGTCTGGCTGAAGCGCATGAGTATCCCGAAGCGGTGCGCTTGTTTCAGCGAACCAACGAACTGAGACCGCAAACGTATGAAGTGCTCTACAACCTGGGTCTGGCGCTTTACAACCTCGATCGTCTCGACGAGGCGCAACATGCGCTCACGGCAGCTTCGGCTTTGCGACCGGCAGAGGCTGATACGCTTTACCGTCTCGGATTGATCGCGTCGGCGCAGGGGGATACGCCCGCGGCACTCACGCACTGGACGAAAGCACTGGAGTTGCGACCGGTGTTTGCGGAGGTCAACTTTATGATCGGCGAAGAGTTGCTCAAGAAACAGCTAGCCGAGAAGTCGATTCCGTTTTACGAACGCGCACTCGAACAGGCGCAGGGTCAACTTGTCTACTTTCTGCGCCTTGGTGTGGCGAATGTTCGGGGTCAGCGCTTCGAGCGGGCGCGACAAGTTTTCACGCAAGCGCTCCAGCATTTTCCAGATAACGCTAATCTCTATTTCCTGTTGGGCTACGCGGGTCGCGCAGAGGGTCGCTACGACGAAGCAGTCGCTGCTTTTAAGCATGCGCTCGAGTTGCAGCCTGATAATCCGGATGTGCTTTCAAATCTTGGATACATCGCCAGTCAACGTGGAGAGAATGTCGAAGCTGAACGCATGCTGCGGCGTGCGATTCAATTCGATCCGAAAAGTTTTCCCGCGTATCACGATTTGGGACGGCTGTTGGTGAAACTGAGGAGGTACGAAGAGGCTGTGCCCTTGCTGGTTCGCGGTGTTGAACTTAACAGTAAAGATCCCGGAGTGCATTACCAACTGTTTCTCGCTTACTCACGTTTAAAGCGAAAAGCGGACGCGGATCGTGAGTTAGCGGAGTTCAAGCGGCTGGATGAAGTCAATCGTCACGGTGCGACGCCGCTAAGTGATGCGGTAAAGAAAGACGGCGAGACACTACCGCCATTGCCTTCGGCGGCTTCCGGTGACAGCGCAAAACCACGCACACCTGAATGGTAATGTGCAGGTAGATCAACCACAAAGACACGAAGGGCCGTGTCCTACTGTGAAGTTCTTCTCTGTGCTGCCTCTGTGTTTTCCGTGCTCTGTGGTTGTTTTTTGCGAGAAGAGAGGGTTACACAGAGAAAGCCGAATTAGGACACTGCTGACACGAGACACAAAACATTCATGATCTCCACCCAATCTGACGTTGTGTCTTTGTGTCTTCGTGGTTGGAAGAATTTTTCGGGTTCCGTGCTATGCCTGGTTTTTGCACTCTCGTGCGCTTTCGCACAACCTTCAATTTCAAAAGTTGACCCGCCCTCGTGGTGGTCCAAACACACGATCAACCCGGTAAGGCTCCTCGTGCGTGGCACAAATCTGCACGGCGCGCGCGTGAGTTCTGCGAATCCCGCTTTGCGCGTCTCGCGTGTGAGAGTTAATGACAGAGGCACTTACGTTTTCTGTGACGTTGCTATCGATCGCAGCGCGCGACCGGGTAAGTATCAACTGACCTTGCGGACGGCGAACGGCAGCACCGTGGTTCCGTTCACCATCGAATCACCCCTCGACGCGCGCTCAAACTTCCAGGGGATCACGACGGACGACATCATCTACTTGATCATGATCGATCGCTTCGCTGACGGCGATCAGTCGAATAACGCGCCCGCCGACGCACCGCCAGAAGCGAACAATCGTAAAAACCCCCGCGGTTTTCATGGTGGGGATCTGCGCGGCATCATCGATCAGCTCCCGTATTTGAAAAACATCGGCGTTACTGCGCTCTGGTTAACTCCCTGGCATGACAACTGGAATGGTTTGAATCGCTGCGACAAGCCCTGGTGCCCAAATTCCTACTATCACGGGTATCACGCGATCGATTACTACGCTGTCGAAGATCGCTTCGGCGACCTGGAGATGTTGCGCCAGCTGGTCCGAAAAGCGCATGCTTCAGGCATAAAGATCATTCAGGACCAGGTTGCAAACCACGTCGGTTCGCAACATCCATGGGTAAAGGATCCGCCGCTCAACTCCTGGTTTCACGGCACGCTCAAGAAACACGAGCTTAATAGATTCCAGAACAGTGTGTTGCTGTCGCCACATGCGAATCGGCTCGAGTTTCGCAACGTGCTCGATGGATGGTTCAACGATGATCTTCCTGACATGAATCAGGAAGAGCCGGAAGTGGCGCGATATGAGATCCAGAACGCGTTGTGGTGGGTTGGTGTCACTGGGATCGACGGGATTCGTCAGGACACGATTCAGTACATGCCGCGCTTCTTCATTCGCGATCTTTCGGATGCACTGCATCGGCAATACCCAAAACTGTGGATGGTTGGAGAGGTTTTCGAGCGCGATGCAGCCCACACGGCCTACTTCATCGGAGGTCACACCGGCAAAGACGGTATCGACACCAGGCTCGATTCTGTTTTCGATTTCGCTCTTTGGAACGCGTCGCTGCTTGTCTTCACTGACAAAGCACCCGTTCGTTTTCTTCGCGATCAACTCAAATATGATGCGCTTTATCCTGACGCGTCGAAGCTCACTGTGCTTGCGAATAATCACGACACGAAGAGGTTCCTGTCCCTTGATGGCGCAAGTCTCGAAGGCGCCATGCTGCACGTTGCGTTCGTGCTGAGCGTGCGCGGGATTCCACAACTTTATTACGGGGAAGAGCTTGCGATGGAAGGCGGAGAGGATCCCGACAACCGTCGGGATTTTCCGCCCGGTTTTCCCCCTGATTCGCCTCGGGATCCACGCGCTGGTTTCAAGGAGCATGGTCTGGATCCGCGACAGAGTTTGATGTTCAACTGGACGCAGAGATGGATTCGTTTGCGTCGAGAACACACCGCGATTCGTTCGGGACGTTCAATCGATCTGCTTTACGACGACGATAGCTACGTGTTTGCACGACAGGACGCCAGCGAAACGATAATCATCGCTATCAATCGTCAGCATCAACCGAGAGAGTTGACTATTCCCGCAGGTTCAATTGGACTCAAGGACGGCGTGACGTTGCGATCTTTGGTCGGAGTCGTTGCAAGTAGTCAAGTCAATAAAGGTGAAGCCACATTAAAACTTCCGCCCCGGTTCGCGACTGCGTTTAAGGCTTTTTGAGATGAGTTTTCCGAGATCAAGTGGAATCCTGCTGCATCCGACTTCGTTGCCGGGACCTTTCGGTATCGGCGATCTTGGACCAGAGGCGTACCAGTTTGTCGATTTTTTAGTTAAGGGCGGACAGAGTCTCTGGCAGGTTCTCCCACTTGGACCAACCGGCTATGGTGATTCGCCTTACGCGTGTTACTCCGCGTTTGCGGGTAATACGCTGTTGATTAGTCCGGAGAAGTTGATCAGCGAAGGGCTGCTGGACTCTGCGCTGCCTGTGCGTCCTCTGAGCCTGGGCGGTGACAACATCAAGGCTAACCGCAGAGACGTAGAGGACGCAGAGGTTACACCGAGAAAGATCGATTTCGGGGAAGCAAATAAAACGAAAGACTTTCTATTGCGCAAAGCATACGAGCGTTATACGAAGACCACGGACACTGCACTTCGCAGCGCTTTTGAAACGTTTGCCCAGGAGCAGGCCGGTTGGCTTGAAGAATATGCGCTCTTCAGAGCACTGAAAGATGAACATGGTGGCGCTGCATGGAACGAGTGGGAACCGTCGTTGATTCGTCGAACAGAAACTGCATTGACTCATGCGCGCAACGAGCTTCGAGAAGAAGTTGAGGCGCACATGTTCTATCAATTTCTCTTCTTCCGGCAGTGGTTCGCGTTGAAGAAGTATTGCAATGACTCGGGGCTCAGGATCATCGGCGACCTGCCGATCTTCGTCGCGCAGGACTCGGCTGATGTTTGGACAAACCCGGAGCAGTTTAAGTTAGAGAAAAACGGAAAACCACTAGTCGTGGCGGGGGTGCCCCCCGACTACTTCAGCAGCACCGGCCAGTTGTGGGGCAACCCTTTATACAACTGGGAACGCATGGAGGCGGATGGTTTTAAGTGGTGGATCGAACGGGTGCGCGCGACTTTGACAGTCGTCGATATCGCGCGGGTGGATCATTTCCGAGGATTTGCCGCGTGCTGGGAAATTCCGGGTGGTGATAAGACGGCCGAACGTGGCCAATGGGTTGAAGCGCCGGGAAGGGCGTTGTTCACAGCCATTCGCAAGACACTCGGCGAGGTGCCGATCATTGCCGAAGATCTCGGCGTAATTACTCCTGACGTCGTTTCTCTGCGAGAAGAGTTTGGCTTTCCGGGCATGCGCATTCTGCAGTTCGGTTTTGGCAGCGACGCGAAGAATATCGATCTGCCGCACAACTACGTGCCGAATGTTGCCGCTTACACCGGTACTCATGATAACGACACGACGGTCGGTTGGTTCAAGAGTGTCGCAGGTGAGGGTTCGACGCGGACTGCAAAACAGATCGAACGTGAACGCACGTTCTGTCTAAACTATCTGAACACGAAGGGTGAAGAGATTCATTGGGACTTTATTCGCGCCGTGCTGGCGTCAGTGGCGAACACAGCGGTCGTTCCGCTTCAGGATCTGCTTGGGTTGGGAACTGAAGCGAGGATGAATCTCCCGAATAGCACCGAAGGGAATTGGGCGTGGCGCTTTAAAGCGGATGATCTTGAACCTGATCTGGCTTCGAGACTCAAAGAACTCTCAAACTTGTACGGAAGAAACCACGGATGAAGCGGATCAAAAAGCTCGGATTTGTAATCGGTGTTGTCTGTGTAAATCTCTGGTCCATCGCCGAGGTCGGGGCCCAGGCACCTGAGATTCTCAAAGTAGATCCACCAAGCTGGTGGACCAGAAGCTCTGTTAATCCTATCCGCCTGATGATTCGTGGCCGCAACCTTCAAGGTGCCCGCGTACAAGTGCCCGGCCTCAGAGTTGGTGCGCCAAAAATCAACGACCGCGGCACGTGTATCTTCATTGATGTCTTCGTCGGACTTCCCACCGGTAAACGTACGCTCACAGTGACGACCGCGCGCGGTCGTGGGAGAGCATCGTTCGAAGTGCTTCCGCCGCTGAATCGTCCGGGAAGGTTCCAGGGCTTCTCACCTGACGATGTGCTTTACCTGATCATGATCGATCGTTTCGCTGATGGAGATCTTGCGAACAACGATCCGCCGCAGTCGCGCGGCATCTATGATCGGTCGAACAAGTTTTACTACCACGGCGGAGACCTTCAGGGCGTGATTGATCGCTTGCCCTACTTGAAAGAACTCGGCATCACGGCGATTTGGCTAACGCCGTGGTACGACAACTACGATCGACTCAATCAGATCGAGTTGAAGGAAGACAGACCGAGTACCGGCTTTCATGGCTACAATCCGCAGGATTTCTACGGAGTCGAAGAACACTTCGGCACACACACGAAGGTCCGTGAGTTGGTCGAGGCCGCGCATCGTTCGGGCATCAAGATTATCCAGGACCAGGTCGTGAATCACACTGGTCCATATCATCCGTGGGTTGAAGATCAACCTACGCCGACCTGGTTTAACGGGACCAAAGAGAAGCACTTGAAGAATGTCTTTCAAACGTGGGTGCTTCACGATCCACGTGCCGTCGAAGGCCTGAAGCGCGAGACCATGGAAGGTTGGTTTCTCGACTTCCTGCCGGATCTCAACCAGCACGATCGGGAAGTGTCCAGGTATCTCATCCAAAACACCTTGTGGTGGATCGGCACCACCGGTCTCGACGGAATTCGCATGGACACCTGGCAGTACGTGCCGAATTCATTTTGGAGAGACTGGACCACCGCAATCAAAAAGGAGTTTCCGAATTTCACAGTCGTCGGTGAGGTCAAGGATGGCGATGCGGTTCATACATCGTTCTTTCAGGGTGGCCGCGTTCGATTCGATGGCGTTGATTCAGGTCTCGACTCGCTTCTCGACTTCCCGCTCTTTTATCCGATTCGACACGCTTTCGCTGAAGGCAAGGCGATTGACGCAATTCCGAAAACGCTTGCCAAAGATTATCTCTACCCGAACTCAGAAATCCTCGTAACGTTGCTCGGCGGACACGACGATGGACGTTTCATGAGCGAGGCAGGTGCGACGATTGCCGGGTTGAAATTGGCAAACGCCTTTGTGTTGACGACGCGTGGTGTGCCGCAGCTTTACTACGGCGACGAACTCGCTATGGAAGGGCCGGACGAACCGACTACTCGCGGGGACTTTCCCGGCGGTTTTCCCGGTGACAGGCGCAACGCCTTCACTGCTACTGGTCGAACCATGGATGAGCAGGAATTGTTTGAGTTTATTCGTCGCCTCACGACTTTGCGGCGGGAACTCGAGCCCTTAAGAAACGGCAAGCTCGTCAATCTTCACGTTGCCGAGCAGCACTACGCTTTCGCGCGAACGATGAGAGGCAGCGCAGTGGTTGTCGTCTTTAACAATGACAGCAAAGAAGCTGAGATCGAGTTTGATGTTGCAGCCGCAGTTTTACGCAATGGCGAAACACTGCGCGACGGTCTTGATGTCAGTCGAAATGTGAGTGTTGCAAATGGCAAGCTGCGTGTGAGTTTGCCGAAACGTTCAGTAGCAATATTAGTCAGCAAGTAAGTCTTTACCTCGTCGAAGGAAATCCTGTTATGGAAAAGCCACGCCTGAGTTTCTGGCAGATCTGGAACATGAGTTTCGGGTTCCTTGGTATTCAGTTTGGCTGGGGATTGCAGCTCGGTAACATGAGCGGCATCTACGAGAAACTAGGGGCAAACCCTGACCAACTGCCAATTCTTTGGCTGGCTGCACCACTCACCGGTCTTATCGTTCAACCGATTATTGGTTCAATGAGTGATCGAACGTGGGGTCCTCTTGGGCGGCGCCGTCCATACTTTCTGGTTGGAGCGATCCTCGCGAGCGTGGCTCTCTTTATCATGCCAACATCCTCAACATTGTGGATGGCGGCAGGACTACTGTGGATTCTGGACGCAAGCATCAACATCAGCATGGAGCCATTCCGAGCTTTTGTCGCGGACAAATTAAATGCCGATCAGCGAACAACAGGTTTTGTTATGCAGTCGTTCTTCATTGGTGTGGGGGCGACACTTGCGGGTTGGCTGCCGCTCGCATTCCGTCGCTTCGGCGTTTCAGGCACGACGGAAAGCGGCATTCCACTAACAATAAAGTATGCATTTCAAATCGGCGCGGTGGCGTTCCTTATAGCCGTGCTCTGGACCGTTTTCACGTCGAAAGAGTATCCACCTGACGACATGGAAGAATTTAACCGCATGCGACGGTCGAAGGCAGGTTTGGCCGCAGGGCTTTCAGAGATCGTGACGGCAGTCTCCGAAATGCCCCGCACGATGCGACAGCTTGCCCCGGTGCAAATATGCACGTGGCTCGGGCTTTTCTGTATGTGGTTGTTTTACGTTCCTGCAGTTGCTCGTCGTGTATTCGGAGCAGTTGATCCGCAGTCAGAAGCGTATACGCATGGCGTTGAATGGGGCGGCTTTGCAATGTCGTTTATGAACATCACCTGCTTCGCGGTTGCCTTCCTGTTACCTAAGCTTGCGCGCGCTACCAGCAGGAAGACTGTTCACGCACTCAGTTTGTGCTGTGGCGCGCTTGGCTTGCTGTCCGTTTACGTCATCCGTGATCCGTGGATGCTCGTTGTTTCAATGATCGGAGTTGGCATAGCGTGGGCGTCGATCCTCTCAATGCCTTATGCGATTCTTTCGGGCGCGCTGCCGCCGGCTCGCATGGGTGTTTACATGGGTGTTTTCAACTTCTTCATCGTCATCCCCGAGATCGTACAAGCGCTTACCTTTGGACCATTGATCCGTGGTGTCTTTGGCATGAACAATCCTCATAGTTCACTTTACGTAGTGTTGATAGGTGGTTGCTTCATGCTAATTGCCGCATTGCTCGTTTTGCGAGTAACGGATAAGGCTGAACCAGATGTTCGAGAAGAGGCAGTCTTGAAAGCTGAGGAAGAGGTGCTGTTTACACTACCGGAATCTGCTCAGCCAGTTCCGAGTTCTGGATTGGACAACAAGCGGTGAGCGAAGTCGTGTTAACTCGTTTCTTAATAGTCTTAATTATCCTGGCGCTGCTCGTCGGCTCGGGTGCAAGTCAGCAACCGTCGCGCGACGTTTCGAAAGAATCTGCGCGTCCGGTTCGCGAGTGGATTCGCGATGGTGTCATCTACGAAATCTACCCGCGTGCTTTCTCTCAACAGGGAAATTTCAACGCGATTACCGCACGCCTCGACAATCTGAAGGACCTCGGCGTCACGATCCTTTGGCTGATGCCGATTCATCCCATCGGACAGGAAAAGAAGAAGGGGACTATCGGCAGCCCATACGCAGTGCGCGATTACTACGCAATCAATCCGGATTACGGCACTGCTGACGACTTGAAGCGTCTAGTTCGCGAAGCTCATGCACGCGGACTCAAGGTCATAATCGATATCGTCGCCAATCACACTTCCTGGGACAGCGTTTTGATGAAGCATCCCGAGTTTTACAAACGCGACGCTCAAGGCAACATCACATACCCTTACGACTGGTTCGACATCGCTGCACTCAACTACAGCAATCATCAGTTGCGTCGCTACATGATCGACATGCTCAAGCACTGGATCCGTGAGTTTGATCTCGACGGTTTTCGGTGTGACGTCGCGGGAGAACTGCCGACCGACTTCTGGGAAGACGCGCGCCGCGAGTTGGACCAGCTTAAACCTGACATCTTGATGCTTGCTGAAGCACACAAGGCGGATCTGCTCGTCAAAGCATTCGACCTCGACTACTCCTGGCCATTGCATGGTGCTTTGACCAGTGTCTTGCAGGGTCGCGCGCGGGCGTCGATTCTGCGTGATGAATGGGAGAAGGAGCTGAAGGCTTGGCCCAAAGGTGCTTTACACATGCGTTTCTCCGACAACCATGATGAGCGACGCGCAGTCGCACGTTTTGGTGAACCGGCAGCGCTTGCCGCTTCGGCGTTTGCGTTTACGCTTGATGGAGTGCCCATGATTTACAACGGGATGGAAGTTGGCGACACGACGGAGTCGGGCGCACCAGCGTTGTTTGAGAAGTTGCCGATCTTCTGGTCCATCGCTGAACGCCGTCCGGAGTTTCCACGTTTTTACAAACAGATCATGGCGTTGCGGCGCTCTAGCCCTGCGCTGCGGCATGGGAGTTTGCATTGGTTGAGAAACTCAGACGAGTCGCGTGTGGTGACGTTTGTGCGCGGTGCGGCGGGTGAGGAGATGCTCGTCGCGATCAACTTTTCGAACCGGCCGTTCTTTGGATCGGTTGAAGTTTCGACTCCAGTGGGCTACGTCGATGTAAACGGTGGCGCGGCTGGTTTGCCCGCGCTCTCGCTTGACGCCTGGGGCTGGCGAGTATTTCGAAAGAAGTAAAGCTGAGATGATTCGGATTGGTCTGGTCATTGTGATCGCCGCTCACACTGTGATAGCGCAGGGTGCTGATGCGCACTGGCCCCGTGCAGCAAAGACTGGATTCGGAACGTCAACAACACTCAATTCGAAAGTCTGGTTCACGCTCGCAAACGGTGTAATGACAGAGGTCTTCTATCCCACTCTCGACACACCAAACGTCCAAACGTTGCAGCTTCTCTTCGACGTGGACGGCAAGATGCGGAGTGAGCTTGGCGACCTGAAGCAGAGTAGTACACATACCGTCGCGGGTACACTAACCTTCCTTCAACATACAGGCTCCCTCAGTGAGGAATTGCTCGTTCAAAAGACTTTCGTCACAGATCCGCAAAGAAACACGGTCCTGATTAACTTCGAAGTCTTTAGTCTCATGCCCCGACTGCGTTTGTTTGTCTATTACGATCCCTCACTAAACAACAGCGGAATGCACGATTCTGCGTGGGCTGAGCGTGATGCTTTACTGAGCGTCGATGGAAATGTCGCATCGGCGTTGATGTCGAGTTGCGGTTTGTTTGAGCCGAAGAATGGTTTGCTTGGAGGAAGCTTCGGCAAGGGGCGAATAAAAGGCAACGTGGTCCAGATCGCGGAACTGCGGGCCACCAAGTGTACGCTCGCGCTTGGATTTGGTGAGACTCCATCTCAGGCGAAACAAGCAGCGCGTCTATCACTCGGCCGAGGATTCGACTTGGTGCGACAGCATTATGAAGCCGGGTGGAAGGCGTACACGGCAACACTGCCTTACGATCACGATTATCCGGGGCAGGTTACGATGGCTGCGATGGTCTTGAAGGCGCTTGAGGACAAAACTTTTCGCGGTGCTTCGATTGCCTCTCCATCAGTGCCGTGGGGCGGTGGACCAAACGCAAACGAAGCGACAGTCACGGGCTATCATGGGGTTTGGGCACGCGATCTCTATCACGTCGCGACTGCGTTCGACACGATCGGCGATCGTGAAACGGCAAGGCGACTCCTCGATTACCTGTTCAGAGTGCAACAAAAACCGGATGGCAGCTTTCCGCAAAACTCACACGTCGATGGGCGCCCAATCGGCAACGCTTTGCAGATGGACCAGGTCGGCTTGCCGCTGGTGCTCGCTTATCAGCTCGAGCGCAGCGATCGTCAGACGTGGTTGAAACACATTAAGCCGGCGGCTGACTTCATTGTGCGTCATGGTCCACGCACCGAGCATGATCGCTGGGAGGAAGAAGCCGGCTACTCGCCGGCAACGATCGCCGCGCAAATTGCGGGTCTGGTTTGTGCTGCCGAAATCGCGCGTACGAACGGTGATCAGTTGTCTGCCGAGACCTACCTGATGACCGCTGACACATGGGCGAGTAACGTGGAGAAATGGACCGTGACAACAACTGGGTTTAGAAGTCGTCCTTACTACCTTCGGATAACAGCGAATGCAGATCCAAACGACGGCGCGAAGATGGAGATCAACAGCAGTAGTCTTGAGATTGATGAACGTAACATCATCGACGCAGGATTTCTGGAGTTGGTCAGGCTTGGTATCAAAGATCCAAACGATGAATTGATTAAGAGTTCCCTTGCTTTGGTTGATGAAATGATCAGGGTCGCAACTCCTTCGGGCGCCGCGTGGTACCGATACAATCACGACGCTTACGGTGAGACGTCGAACGGCGGCAATTACGATGGACGCACTGGCGTCGGTCGTTTGTGGACGTTGCTCTCAGGTGAACGCGGTGAGTATGAATTAGCAGCAGGAGATCTGAAGGCCGCGCAGACGCGATTGGCTGCGATGGCCGGCTTTGCGAACGAATCATTCATGATTCCAGAACAGGTGTGGGATTTGAAGCGAGTTCCGAGCGATGAGTTTGAGTTCGGTGAGGGCACCGGATCGGCGACGCCGTTGGCGTGGTCCATGGCGCAGTTCATCAGGTTGGCAATGAACATTAGAAAAGGAAGAAACCTTGAAACACCGAAAGTGGTTTTGGACCGTTACGTAAATGCTTCACGCAAAGCGCAAGGAAAAGCCGCAAAAGAGTTGTGTCCTGATCTCAACTCGGCTGTTCTCGGTGACCTCTGTGGCTCTGTGGTTTCCTTTGGTTTTCCGAGCGTTTTACCACAGAGGCACGGAGAACACAGAGAATCACAGAGAAACACTTTTAGATTAGGGCACCACTCCGCAAAAGGATCGAATGGATGTTTTAACTTCGAGTCTTCGCGCCTGTGCGTGAGCTGTTTTGGTTGCTGAAATAAGTGACTACAGAATCTAGCAATGTGCGTGACCTAATCTTCGCTGCGGATCTCGGCGGCACACATCTTCGCGCCGCCACAGTCGATCGCCACGGAAAAATCCAGTTCCGGTTTAAGCAGAACACTCCGCAAGCAAAAGACGCTAACGCAATCGTCGATGCGATCGTCGCCGCTGTTCGAGAAAGTCAACAGCAGAGTGGCAGCGTCAATCACATATCGGCGGTCTCGCTCGTCGTGCCGGGAACCGTGAATGTTGCCGGAGGTGCGGTTGTGAAAGCGCCGAATCTTCCGTGTCTCGACGGATTTCATCTCGCGGACGCGTTGACTGAGCAACTCGGTGTGCCTGCGTTCGTTGAGAACGATGCGAATGCCGCAGCGGTTGGTGAAGTGTGGCAAGGCGCTGCTGTTGGTTGCAATACGATCATTTGCGTTACGCTCGGGACGGGTGTCGGTGGTGGGATCATTCTCGACGGCAAACTCTGGCGCGGTGTCGATGGCGCAGCCGCAGAGATTGGACATATGTGCGTCGATCCATTCGGTGGGGTGGCGTGCACCTGTGGCAGTCGCGGATGTCTCGAGGTCTTTGCTTCCGCGACTGCGATTGTTCGCATGACCCGCGAATCGAGTCCGCGGTATCCGGATTCGATATTGCAGGGTAAGAATGATCGCACCGCGGAAATGATCTTTGAGGCTGGAGAGCAAGGCGACGACCTCGCGCTCGAGATCTTCCGGCGTATGGGCGTCTACCTCGGAATTGGTCTGGCAAACCTCATTAACATTCTCAATCCCGAAATGATCGTGATCGGTGGCGGAGTTGTTAACGGCTGGAATTTGTTTGAAAAGCACATGCGCCAGCAAGTTGAAGAGCGTGCGTTTCCGTTACTGGCCGCAAGAGTTAAGATCGTACGTGCGAAGTGTGGCGACGACGCCGGTTCACTTGGGGCGGCGCGACTAGCTCTCAGTCGGTGTCAGTTTTGAACCACAAAGACACTAAGAACCAAAAGAATACAAAATGAGTCAAATATCGGTAAGAACTTCGGGCGTTCGTGCCTTTGTGGTTGGTCTTTTCTTATTGTTGATTGGCGTTCATGCGGTTGCGCAGGACATCACCACACTCGAAAAGATCGGCCCGGTGGTTCGTTTTGAGAGAGCTGGCAACGCAATTACTCTGCACTGCCAGGACAACTCGCAGGTGCGCCTCACGGTCCTCGCTCCGGATCTCATCCGCGTTCGAACGGCTTTCGCCAAGCCTATTCCAGCCCGCGATCACTCCTGGGCCATCGCGAAAGAAAACTGGGATACACCGCGTTGGAACGTCAACGAATCATCCAATTCGATCATGATCACCACGGACGAAGTGGAGGTCGTCATCCATCGGTCACCGTTGCTAATCGAGTTTCGCGATGCGCAAACACATCAAGTGCTCAATTCGGATGAACGCCCGATGTCTTACGACGCCAAGAGTCAACTCGCGGGCATGATGTTCGATCCGAAAGCTGGTACGTTCGTCGCCGCCGCAAAGAAGCTTCATTTCGATGAGCACTTCTATGGTTTGGGTGAGAAAGCTGCGCGTCTTGATAAGCGTCGCGGTTATTTTGTGAACTGGAATTCCGACACTCCCGGTTATATCGAAGGCAAAGATCCGATCTATCAAACGATCCCGTTCTATATCGGTCTGCGGCGCGGCAGCGCCTACGGAATATTTTTCGATAATAGTTATCGCAGTTATTTCGATTTCGGCCGCTCGTCACAGCAGCGCGCGTGGTTTGGCGCTGAAGGCGGCGAGATGAACTATTACTTCTTCCATGGTCCATCGATCAGAAAGATTCTCGGCCGTTACGCTGACCTCACCGGTCGCATGCAGTTGCCGCCGATGTGGGCGCTTGGCAATCAGCAGAGTCGTTGGAGCTATTATCCCGACACGATGGTTGAAGAAGTTGTGAGTGAATACCGGAAGCGCGACCTGCCGCTGGATGTGATCTATCTCGACATCGATTACATGCACGGTTACCGGGTCTTCACGTTTGATAAGGAGAGGTTTCCCGATCCGAAAGGATTGACTGACAGACTGAAACGCCAGGGCGTGAAGGTCGTTACGATCGTTGACCCCGGCATTAAGCATCAACCCAAAGAGAAGGGGTATCTCGCCTACGATCAGGGTTTGGAGAAGAACTACTTTCAAAGGCGTCGCAACGGCGATCTGTTTGTGCCGAGAGTGTGGCCAGGTGACAGCGTTTTCGTTGACTACACTCTGCCGGAAGCGCGGCGCTGGTGGGGCGATCTCCATCGCTTCTACACCGACAACGGAATCGCGGGGATCTGGAACGACATGAACGAGCCGTCTGACTTTGTGGATCAGACGGGCAAGAACCAGCTCGATGTGGTGAGTCACGATGAAGGTGAGAAGTCCACTCACGCCAAGAACCGCAACACGTTTGCGCTGTTGATGTCGCGTGCAACATACGAAGGACTTGAGCGTTTGCAGCCTGCTCTTCGTCCTTATGTCATCACGCGTGCAGCGTACGCGGGAATTCAGCGATACGCGACGATGTGGACCGGTGATACGAACAGTACGTGGGAAGCGCTGGCACTGAATATCCCGATGTTTACGTCACTTGGTTTGTCGGGTGAACCCTTCGTGGGCAGCGACGTCGGCGGATTTATTGGGCGCGGCAACGGTGAGTTACTCGTGCGTTCTTATCAGGTGAGTTTCCTGGCGCCGTTCTGCCGTAACCACAAGGTGATCGATGGCTACGATCAGGAACCCTGGCGCTTCGGAAAGTCTTACGAAGACGTAATTCGCAAGTATCTTAAGCTCCGTTATGCGCTGATGCCTTTCCTATACACGACTCTGGAAGAAGCGCATCGCACGGGCGTGCCGCTGTTTCGTCCATTGATGCTCAACTATCAAAACGATTCGAGCACTTACAATCTCGACGATCAATTTATGGTGGGTGAGGATCTTCTCGTCGCGCCGATCGTCAAACCTGATGTGACCCACCGGCTTGTCTATCTACCTGAAGGCACGTGGTACGATTACTGGACTAATAAGAAATATGCAGGCGGGACGATGATCAGCGTCGATGCGCCGTTGGATGTGGTGCCGATGTTTGTGCGTGGCGGAGCGATGATTCCGACCGTGCCGCCGCAAAACTACATTGGCGAGAGGTCTAACGATCAAGTTACGTTCAACATCTATCCTGACGATAAAGGCACAGCATCTGCGGAACTCTACGAAGACGACGGTCTGAGCCCTGCTTATAAACGCGGCGAATTTCGACGGACTAAGGTGAGCGTTCGTCGCGGTCAGCGCGGACAGATCGTTTCGATTAGCGCTGCGGAGGGCAGCTACAAACCCGCACCACGCAGGTTCAGCTTCGTTCTGAGATCGTCTCCACGCAATAATTCGGTCTCCGGCGTCCTCACTGACGCCGCACATGAACTAATTTTGCCACTCTAGGAAAAGAGGCCCTCACAATCTGCAAGCGAATATTCATCTAATCGCAATCTCCAATTGCGTCTGTGCATACAAACCTCAAGTATTTCTCAACCAACCTGGATAACCTGTACACGGTTTCAGCCCGTTTTTGAAAACGACAAGAATCGCACACAGTTGCGCAAACGTCTGGCAATCCCACGCGCCGTCGTGTCGATCCTGTGCCGGAATCAGGGAGGCAAAACGATGAGAGCAGATTCCATATATCAAAACTTAGTGAGTAAGTTTTGCGGAACAAGACGAACTACGAAGAACCGAGCGGTCGGATTGCTTAGCGTCGTAACGATGCTATGTTTGATATTGACGCCGGTGAGCTTTACAGCGAGCGACTTTGACATCTCATTAAGCCAATCCCCTACGGATCCTGGGCGCTATATAGTGCAACTTTCCGCCTCCCCGCTGGCAAGCTATCGCGGCGGCATTCTCGGTCTGGCGCCTACCAACCCAGCAGTACGTGGCGAGTTGAAACTGGATTCGAAGAGCGCTGCCAGTCGCGCGTATCTCGATTACCTGTTGCAACAGCAGAATTCTTTTCTGGTGACCGCACAATTAACTCTCGGTCGTCCGGTCGAAGTGTTTGCTCGTTATCGTTATGCCTTAAATGGAGTTGCTTTGGCCATGACCGCCGCTGAGGCTGCGCGGATATCGCGCTTGTCAGGTGTAAAGCAAGTTATGGCGGAAAGGATTTACCAGCTCCAGACAGATGTTGGACCAGCCTGGATTGGCGCACCAAGTTTATGGAATGGCTCGGCGACAGGTGGTGCTGCGGGCACAAAAGGCGAAGGTGTAGTGATTGGCGTTATCGACACGGGTGTCAACCACGATCACCCGTCATTCGCGGACATAGGCGGCGATGGCTACAACCATTCGAACCCGCGTGGCACATTTTTTGGGTTGTGTGATCCGATCACGGGGTTACCTTTCTGCAACGACAAGTTGATCGGCGTCTGGGACTTCACCGGAACGACACCAGAAGACGACAATTTGCACGGCAGTCACACAGCGAGCACGGCGGCGGGGAACGTGGTCGCGGCAACCATTGTGGCCCCGACGATTACTCTTACGCGCAATGTCTCGGGGGTCGCGCCACACGCCAATTTGATCACTTACAAAGCCTGCGATACAGCTTCCGGCGGCTGCCGAGGCATTTCTCTGGGATTGGCGATCGACCAGGCGACGGCGGACGGAGTCGATGTTATCAACTTCTCAATCGGAGGTGGCTCCAGTGATCCCTGGGCCGATGCAAACGCCCTTAGCTTCCTCGGGGCACGGGACGCCGGAATTTTTGTGTCGGCATCCGCAGGGAATGACGGACCCGGTGCGTCAACGGTCGGCTCACCGTCAAATGCGCCATGGCTCATGAGCGTGGCCGCAAGCACGCACAATCGCAAATTTGTCAACTCAGTTGTAAACATGAGCGGAGGAGCAACCGCTGCGCCCGCTAACATTACGGGAAAGAGCGTGACCTCAGGATACGGTCCGGCGCGCATTGTCTATGCAGGCGACCTCGGCTTTCCACTCTGCGGGGACGGGCCGGCAGACGCGGCAACTGGTAAGGCTGCAATTAATCCGTTCCTTCCGGGAACTTTTAATGGCGAGATCGTTATCTGTGACCGTGGTACTTATGGCCGTGTGGAAAAGGGAGAGAATGTGAAGGAGGGTGGCGCTGGTGGCATGATCCTCGTTAATGATGCGGCGAATGGCGACTCGCTCGTCGGCGACGCCCACGCCTTGCCGGCCGTTCACATCTCGTATGCAAATGGCAACGTGCTCAAAAATTGGGTAGCAAGCGGCGACGGACACACGGGAACGATCACCGGAACAATCACCGACCTCAACTCGGCAAATGGCGACGCTATGGCTTCGTTCAGCTCGCGGGGTCCAGACAAGTCGGCACCCGGTATTCTCAAACCGGATGTAACAGCGCCGGGCGTCGATATTTTGGCTGCATTCAATACGCTGGGTAATACGAGTCAGGTTGGTGGCGTTGAGTGGGGTGTTATCAGCGGAACTTCCATGTCAAGTCCCCATTCGGCGGGCGCTGCGGCGCTTGTCCGTGCTGTCCATCCAAATTGGACACCCGCGCAAGTGCAGTCAGCTCTTATGACAACTGCCGTCACCAGCAGCGTGAACGTGGGTGGCAAGATAGCGACGGCGTTTGATCGTGGCGCTGGACGGATTGATTTAACACGGGCCGCCCTGGCGGGACTGGTGCTTGGAGAGACGCTGAGTCAGGGACAGACTGTGACCGAGTATTACGAAACCGGCCAGGCCAATCCCACGGGTCTTAATCGAGCGAGCATGGCGAATGCCGATTGCAAAGGCACGTGCACGTGGACCCGCGTGGTCACCAATACGCTTACCGCAACCGCCACATGGTCCGCGAAAGTAAGCGGACCAAAAGGAGTGCGGGTGACTGTTAGTCCAGCTAAGTTCACGATTGCACCCGGCGCCTCCCAGGCACTCACGGTCACGGCCGATGTCGCGGACGCGCCGGTGGGCCAGTGGAGTTTTGCGGAACTGACGTTGACGTCTAAGAGTGCACCCGCCGCTCATTTGCCGATTGCTGTTTTTCCTGGCGGGACGCCACAGGCAGTCAACATCGTTACCACCGCGACTACGGGCTCAGACACGAGGACGGTAACCTCCGATCTTGAGATCCAACGCTTCAGCTCTGTTGTTTCGGGGCTTGCGAAGGGACAAGTAATTCAGCGTCAGCTCGAGCAGGATCCGACTTCCGGCGGCATTCCTGGAACGGGTACCGGTCTTATCGGAATTCTCACTCCGTACGAGGCCGTGGCTGGCACTTTCTTCACGACGATCGACGTTTCGCAGGGAGCGCGCTTCCTGATGAGCGAGATCACGAACTCGACCGCACCTGATGTCGATCTTTTTGTCGGTCGCGATCTGGATGGCGACAACGCGCCGGATGAGTCAGAGGAAGTTTGTCGAAGCGCGTCGGGCGTGTGGCAGGAGAAGTGTACGTTGAAGAGCCCTGCGGCCGGCAAGTGGTGGATCCTGGTTCAGAACTGGGCCTCGAGCCCTGCTCTCATCGACAATATTGAGTTGACGGTGGCGGTTATTCCGGGCACTAACAACGGCAACCTGTTTGTAACCGGACCGTCGAGCAGCGTGCCTGCGGGTCAACCGTTTGACATCATACTAACTTGGAACGAGCCAACATTAGGGGTAGGCGAGTACTGGTTCGCCTTAGTCGAGTACGGTGCAGACGCGAGGCACCCGAACAATGCCGGATCGCTGTTGATGAGGATTAATCGAACCGGATAGAGTTTACGATGCGCGTAGTGGGTGCAGTTTCAAGCGCGATCTCGTCGTTTCTGCGGTCGAGTTTTCAAGCCAATTCACGGCCGTCGTTACCGATGTGGCCCAAGGCATAGTCAACAGGACGGGAGGAGGTGTTCTCGACTCGTGACTCAACCAGCACGGTGTCACCGGTGTGATAAACGCGAGAGTCGGTCGAGAGCATTGAGACGCCTTCGCGAACGGTCTTGGCAATTTGCTTTTCTGGCAGTTTTTGAAGCGCTCCTCGAAGAGAACAGGAATCTTCTTAGTTGTGATATGGGGAGCATTCCTGGGGCGAAAGCGCAGTGCGTTGAGAGTCAATAAGGAGATGCAAGTACTCTCGTCGATCTTCACGTTAGCTCTGGAAAAGCAACCCATCTCTTCAAGGCCCAGGACAACGATGTTTCCCGTCTCAAGCGAACGCATTCGCTACCCGCCAGACGAAGAGCAGAGGCTTTTTGAACAGCTTGATGTTTATCTATGGTGCTTTGTGCGAAAACAGGAAGTGCGAAACTGATCGTTATCGCCAATGAGACAATTTTCATCATACTTAAACTCCACACTACTGAAGCTCGATCGGCGAAATTTGTTTTGCAAACTCTTTCCCGATTCTTTGGTATGCGTGCGGTGAAGTATCTTTGGACATGCTTGTGGCCATGGAGTATTAGTGGGATCTGGCGACGCGCGCACCGATTTTGGTAAATTTCTCTTGGACACTCGACCGGAATATAGACGACTAGAAGAAAAGATTTTCTTCCTCATTCGGAAATTCAGCAAAAGCGATGACCACGACTGCAAAGGAACATCCTTATGGCATGAGTTTGAAGGTTTAAAGGACGTTCGAAACAAAATTGCTCATCCCAAATGACACGATGGCTTAAATCTATCGATCGAGAACGTAGAAAACTATATTCGCACCAGTGAGGATGTCATCCGATTTGTTTCGCGTCACGTTTGGGGCAAGCCTGATACGATCTAACAGGAAAATAGCAAAACGATCTAACGGATCTTTGTAAATTTCAAAGCGGCAATCAATCCGCCGCACTCTCCGCCTACGCAACGTTAATTGATCAGTGGAAACAAGCCGACGCCAACTTGATCGAGTTGTGAGAAGCGCAGGATTTCCTTATGAGCCACAAGAAAGTACAAGCAGGACAGTAGCCAGAAAAAAGCACCAACGGGAAGCTGACTTTGGGAGACCTATTGGGCAGCCACTTTTCCTTTTCCACTTTTCGTATCCCTTTTTACTGCCGCGATTAGTTTCGTCACATCATGGTCAAAGTCTGTTTCGTCCATGTGCAGCGCCTGCCGTCTTGCTAACGATTTCAACACATCCGGCAGATCTTTTTTATCAGGCATCGAGCTACCTCGCAGTAACACCGGGATCACTCGAATCTTCCTCTCAAGAGCCGTAGCCACCTCAAGTCGAACAAAGTCCTCGGGGTCATCTAACCTATCCGTGCTTTCTAACCAACCACGGCCAATCAGTGCAATCAACACATCGCAAGCCGACACTTTTTCTTGTATAACTTCGACAAACTCAAGGCCCGGTTCGAGTTCGGCGACGTCCATAAAAATATTGGCTTTGTGAAACTGCTGACAAAGTCGATCATAAAGCAGGTTGGCCCAGCCGCTGCCGTCATTACGCCGGTAGCTAATGAAGATCTTTGGACCGGTCGAGGCCTGATCATCTGCCTCTGCTTTCATCGTGCTCACCGATCTTTCTTCGTCCTCTGCCGACCCCTTCACAATGGGAAGCAGATCTTTGCGTAAAGATTCAGTGCTGATTAGTCCCCAACGCCTGGAACTATCGTGGATGATTCGAGCCAGCTGATTGTCGACTAACAATGTAAGCAACAGATGGCTTGAGCGGATTTGGTTGCTTTCAAAATCAATCGAGGCAACCAACCACGCTCCTTTGACTAATTCAGGAATGCGCGGGCTAAGACTCGGGGTCCTCGCATTCCCCGTCTTGAGCCTGTTTATTGCAATATTGAGGTCGTTTATTAAGCGAGACTGATCTATTTCGAAATGGTGAAGAATGCGCTGAAAGTCTGTATTCGGCAGCTCGTTCAATTTCAGTAACCAGTGTTCGAGCTCAACGTCATAATTTGTCTTCGACAAACAGAGCCCGGCGGCGCCCTCAAGTGTCTGGCGACAAGTAGGATTTAATTTGCCGATCAGAGACTTAAGATTTACGTCCATGCGAATCTGTTGGTTCAGACCTCATCTATTTACTGAACCGCTTTTCGCCAACGCTCGGTAGGTTCACAACTGTGACGCACTCTTGTCCTTCCAATTGAAAATGTGGCTTCAAAGAGATCGTGGCCGTAAATGTCTTAGCTCTGCCAGGCACTTCACTGACTCCGATGTGCGCCTCTCGCAGTGGACGCTGCGCTTGCTCTTTTGATGAGGCACTGTCGTTGCTCAGGACATAGCCGGCAATCCAAGCGTTGAGATAGTCCTCACACTCTTCGCTATTGCGAAAAGCACCGACTCTGTCTCGCACAATCGCGTTGAGGTAATGGACAAAACGGGCGGTTGCAAAAACAAATGGCAATTGAGTTGAGAGATGAACATCTGCCTCCGGGACGTCGAACGAGCTAATCCGCATCCGCAACTTGTGGCACGATTGCATACTAAAGAAAGCTGCATAATCAGTCTCTTTACAATGGACCAGCGGAATGAAGCCCAACTTCGATAATTCATTCTCAAGCCGATCCGTGATGGCAATCTCGGTGGGGCATTTTGATTCTACCTGCCCGTGATCCGTTTCGTGGTAGTACAGCGGAAGACAGGGCACCAGTCCTCCCCCTTCTGGTCCTACGAGCCCACCACACCAACGATCGTTTGCGAAGTCCGCCGTAAGACATGTGCCAAAGGAGTAAACAGCGTTACCCCACAGAAACTTGCTTTGGTCAGTCTCATCAACGTCTTCGATAAAGCGAAACGTTTCAGCAGGATGAGTGTCAGGTCCGTAAGGCAGTCGCATAAGCACGCGCGGCAAAACCAGTCCCGCATAGCGAGCTTCTTCTGATTCTTGGAAAGATCGCCACTTAGCGTACTGGGTAGCATTGAAAGTTCTGGACAAGTCATGTGACCTGCTCAATTCCGAAAAGCTCTTCACTTCAAACAGTTCGTGACTGGCAGCGGCAATGAAGGGTGCGTAGGCTGCCGCAGCAACGCGGGCAATCTTCTTCAAGAGTGCCATGTCTCGCGGATCGTTTCTGAACTCATAATCGCCGATAAGGACACAATAAGGGGTTCCACCAAAGCTACCAAACTCTTCCTCACAGACTCTCTTGAAGAGAACACTCGTAGGGAATGCATGGGTCTCTTGATCTTTAAGTAGTTCTCGCTTGGAAACATTGCACACCCGGATCTTGAGTAGAGGGCCCGTTTTACTCCGGTGCACCAATCTGTGAAGTCCTCGCCAGGTTCCCTCCAATCGTTGGAATTCCGACGTGTGTAGAATCTCGTTGAGTTGCGCTGAAACAAGGCGGTCAATCTCGGCGATCCGAGCGTTAATCGCCGTCTCGAAGTTTTTCGACATTACAAGACTTCCTTGCATTACTTCTTCGACAAATGTGGCGATCTGATCACGGGATTGGTCACGTTGGTATTCATCGCCGTTGCTCTGATAGTCACGGAAAATTTGATCGAGGAGACTCAAGTCTTCGTCACTCGTTGAGTCCTGTTCCGCGGGTCGAGCATCTCTAAAAGAGCCGAGTTGTTTAACGTCTGCAATTGTTTGGTAGCGGGTGTTTGATTGCTTCAATTCTGCCTTGAGAGATAATCCTGGGCTATTGATAACTTCCTCCAACCGCTCTCGAAGCTCGACTTTACCCTCGGTTTTCGCAAGCAAGGCTGTAAGACTCGCGCGGGCCTCAACTAATTTTCTCAGTGGATCGATTTGGTATACCAGTCCGTCGGGCTCGAAATCCTCCGGGGTGTAAAAGCGCAGCTCCATTGCGATGTTCCCACCGTCACAACTGAGCTTGTTTTCAACTTGAAGTGCTAAGCGCGGAGAGATGCTTCCCATGAATAGCCTAAAACTGTCCTGATCGACTTGGACAAACTTGCGTTGCTCGAATGGCGGCAAAGGCTCCGCAGGACTGCCTGACAGATCCGCGAGCACACCCAAAACGAATGGGAGTTCCTTTGTCTCAACGGAACCATTGAGTTCTACGTCATAAGCAATGCGCGTCTGGAGGAGACGCGCATCGCCAGGCTGGCGTTCGGCATCTTGGGCCATGGTGTTTCCCCGGGACCGGTGTGAGGGCAGATTCTACGCTATGAACCAAATCAAGCCAAGAAATGTCTGGCCGTTTATCTACATTCGGCTGTTTCTTCTCCTGCACGTCGAAAGCGTAGAGTCTTGCCAGACTTGGACAGGCCAGCTAATCATCGTGGAACCTCACAGCACAGAGTGGAAACTTTTACACCCGGATTTGCTAAAAATTCGGACACGGGCGTGGGAGATATGACCCCATGGTCGGTTACGCTCTTAAGTCTTTAATTTAGCGCAGTTGCCATACCGCTTGAATCATCGAGCATTTCACATCCTTTCCCATTCCTTAGCACGCGCTACAGTTTGTATGCGTCCTCTGCTGTTTGTTCTATCCACAAAATGTCCACACACCTGTACTCAGATGGGAGAGGCAATTCCTATAACATATTGAATATTAAGAGGTAATTGGTAGCTGGGGGCGGGATCGAACCGCCGACCTTGGGGTTATGAATACTACTTCAATACCTGCACGCACTACCTTCCAAAGAATGAGCAACCATTTTCCGCGGGAAAACAGTCGTTTGAGCAGAACATAACGTCCACGATTGCATACGGCGCAAGGAAGATTACAGCAACTTTACACCAAATCTTTTGACTCTGTCCGTCCGCGCCACCCTGCCTCGTTCACGGTCCTTTCTTTGGCAAAACCCATCACTTTCACGACTCAGGGCTGGAATAGGCGATGTAGGCTCGGCATTGCGAACGTGTGGGCCACTAAGAGCAGTGAGTTACAGCGGTGTGAGGTGCAAGTCAAGAGGTGATAATGAGTGGCTTAAATGGTTATTAAACAGCGGATTAGGCAATAGTCTTATGCACGAGACACTTAATATAGGAATGACCTTGAAGCTACTTCTTCAAGTCTGCCAACCAGTTTACGATGACGTTAATCTGCTGACGCTGTGGTGCCTCGGGCAAAGAAGATACGAGGAAGCGTTTGCCGTCGCGCGTTACCGCGTAATATCCGTTTCCGGGGAAGCTCTGATCGACGACGGCGACGCGAATCTCGAAAAGAGGTCGCGCTTCTCCGACCTTAAATATCGGCCCATCCCCGTTCACTTCCACCGCCATTAGCTTTCGGTCAGGGGCGTAGTAATAAAGCTCGCGCCCATCGGCGCGCCATTGCGGTTGTGACCCACCACCGATTGAGATCGGTAACTTGGCACCGGTGGCTGGAAAGCTCTCGACGTAAACCTCAAACTGCCCCGTCTCGTTCGAGATGTACGCGATCCATCGCCCGTTTGGGGAGAACCGAGCCTGACCTTCACTAAAGTTGGTTTGCAGTAAACTCGTCGATTTTTTCTCGCCCGACAAGGAAAGCAAGTACAGATCGGAGTTGGTTTTCGGGTTGAGTTGAGAGTAGATGATGAACTGCCCACCAGGTGACCACTGAGGGTTGTACTTCAGCTCTGCGGAAGAAATGAGCGGCTCCTCAGACGATGCGCCGTTCGATGGCTTTTGATAAACGCTCGTCACCCCGTTGCGCGTCGAGATGAAGGTGACGCGATCCCCATTGGGCGACCAGGAAGGGAAGGTATCGCTGGCCGGATCAGTGGTTAGCCGTACCTGAGTGCCGCGCTCCAGATCTATCGACCAAATGTCAGCGGCTCCCCCAGTTTGTCGGTCTAGGCGGCTAATCCCGACCTTCTTCTCATCCGGTGATAGCGACGGCGCGTTGTAGTAGCCCGGCGGGGTGAGAACACTGAGTAGTTTACCGGACCGATCAAACCAGGTAAGTTGATTGCTATTTATGGTGCCCGTGCGAAAGACGAGTACACCGTTTTCGGAGACGGAGAACATAGCGCGACCGATGGTAGGGTTCCTTACTATCTGTTCGGCGACGGGGAACACGTCGCCTTCAAGTTGGAGCGTGTTGGCGTCAAAAGCTTGCGCCATAAGGGTGTTCTCACGAACGAAGAGCACGTAGCCCGGCACGGCGTACGCCATACTTGAATGCGCTTGCAGTAGCGGGGTGGTCTCGGTGGAGTCGAGTGCGCCGACGTAAATAGCACTGTTCTCCGGCTGCGCGTTCCTTACTAGAAAAAGAAAGTGGCGACCGTCTGGAAGAAAGTACGGCCAGATGTGTTCGATCTCATTGCGGCTCGCGTCAACTGTCGTGAGTTGGATCGGCGTTCCGCCGGCGGCCGGCACACGGTACAGTCCGCTCGCAACTCCTCGCGAGAAAATGATCCCGTCGCGGCCCCACGAACCGCTGACATTCGACGGAGCGTCGCAAATTATTTGCGGAACTCCACCCGACACGTCAATCCGTTTGAGCTTACCATTGGCGAAAAAAGCTACCGCGCGACTGTCAGGTGACCAGAATGGGTGAAGCGCACCATCAGTTCCGTCTAGAGCGCGCGCTTCGAAAGATCCGAGCGCACGCATCCAGAGAAGCTCTTTGCCATCGTCAGTGTTGAGCCGGAAAACGACATAGCGCCCGTCAGGCGAGATCGTCGGAACACCGAATATTATTGCCTTCTCGGGGGTCGAGATGATGAGACGCATTGCCTCGATCGTCCCCGCATCCGACCGATGACGCCCGAAGTATGTCAGGGCGATAAGAATTCCGGCTATCAGAAACCCTACTGCTGCCAGTGCCCACGGCAACCACTGGCGCGCTCGGGAAGTGGTGGGGACAATTGACTGAGCGGTCGTTGTCTCGCTTGCGACAGCAGAGCCCGAGACCGCTTCCAGTGCAAACGCAACATCGCGAGCCGAATGAAAACGTGCTTCAGGATTTTTCTCGAGACAATGATTGACCAAACGTTCCAATGAGGGTGAGACATTCTTGTTCGTATCCGACAGCTCAGGCGGATCTTCCCTCAGGATCGCACTCATCGTTTCCGCTGCTGACTCTCCATGGAACGCACGTCGACCGGAAAGCATCTCGTAAAGAATGGCACCGAAAGAGAAAATATCTGACCGCTGATCTACCGGTCTGCCTTTCAGTTGTTCCGGCGACATGTAACCGACGGTCCCCATCACGACACCGGGATCCGTATCGACACGACGCGTCGGAACATCTGTTTGAGGCTGACCGCCATCGAGCTGAGTTAATTTAGCGAGACCGAAATCAAGGATCTTCACGCGGCCATCATTGGTGATAAAGATGTTATCGGGTTTAAGATCGCGGTGAATGATACCCTTCTCGTGTGCGGCCGCTAAACCATTGGCGATTTGCAATCCGTAATCAATCGCGCGACGTTGGCCCAGCGGAGTGCCACCGATTCGCTTGCGCAGTGTTTCCCCTTCCAGCAGTTCCGAAACAACGTAAGTAGTTCCATCATGAACGCCGATGTCGTGAACGACGAGTATGTTTGGGTGGTTGAGTGCGCTCGCTGCGCAGGCTTCCTGTTCGAATCGACGTAGGCGGTCAGTGTCGGTAGAAAAAGTCGTGGGCAGAACCTTCACCGCCACGTCACGACCCAACTGAGTATCGCGACCCTGGTACACTTCTCCCATGCCGCCCGCACCAAGCTTCGTGCGGATTTCATAGCGACCGAGTTTTGTGCCCTCGTTAATCGTCATTACCGGAACTCACTTCAGAAATTCACGACGTCCTGTCCGACCGTTTCTCGGAAATCTCTTGAGCGAGCTGATTCTGCACTGCAATGTGGAAGATTTGCGCCGTTAATCATTAGAGACACTTCGAATATACACGTCGGAGAATACTGTGTGAACAGTTAATAGCAACTGAGAAGTTTTTAACAGTAGACCAACTGACAAATCGCGATAAATGAAAAACGCAGGGTCGCCGTCATTGATTCATTGGTGAAGATGGCAATCAGAGTTCTGCCAAACTGCTTTCTCATCAGATAGAGATCGTCTCGGCATGAACGTGATCACGCCATTCGTTCAAGACCTTCGTCGCAGAATGGCCCAAGGTCATGTTTGTTGTAAAGTTGCTGTAATTTTTGTTTTGGTTAAGTTGCTGTGAGTAAAGATATTCCGTTGTGTGCTTGGGAGTGAAACTCCCAAGCACGAATCAGAAAGATCTTGTAAGTTATTGATTTTATTGGTAGCGGGGGGCGGGATCGAACCGCCGACCTTGGGGTTATGAATCCTAATTCAACCGCTGCATATAACACCTTCTACAGAATAGAAGACCATTTTCCGCGGCAAAGCAGTCGTTTGAGCAGAACATAGCGCACCACAACGGATAAAGTGCAAAGAAGATTACAGCAACTTTACAACAACCTCTCGGCTCTGTCTGTGCGGAATTTAAACATGTCTGCTTCAACGTCGGCGAAGATCATTGGAAGAAACACTCTCCCAAGTGCCGATAGTTAGTATCACAGTCCTTTTGTTTGTCGCAGGAGTCAGCCCATCAAGAACGGAAGGGCTGCGCCAGTGACGGCTTCCACCGAGTTGTGCAG
>Ga0209486_10000115_pt1 | contig 38886 bp, 28 predicted proteins | sample NCCompost_FD_187518 | JGI IMG/M metagenome (GOLD analysis project Ga0209486, IMG submission 187518) | Agricultural soil microbial communities from Utah to study Nitrogen management - NC Compost (SPAdes) (version 2) | ecosystem: Environmental > Terrestrial > Soil > Agricultural land | place...
CCTCCGTCATCAGCGGAGTCACGTAGTAACCACCTCGCACTACCTGTCTTATCGCTTGCAGAAGTTCTTTTGCGGCTGAATTCTTGAGAACAAAGGCTGAGGCGCCCAACCTGAAAGCCTCGCCGGCAATGTCGGGGTCATGGTTCATCGTTAGATAGACCAGCTTAACCAGGGGCATTAGCTGTTTCAGTCGCTGACCTGCATTCAGGCCGTTCATTGTGGGCATGCTGATGTCGAGTACAACGACGTTCGGATCAAGACCTGGGGCAGCCTCAACAAGTGAATGCCCGTCGGCGAATGTCCCGACTACTTCAAACTCTGGTTCGATGAGATTCTTCAAAGCATCCAGAACCAAAGTGTGATCGTCCGCAAGAATGACTCGAGGGCGTTTCATAAATCCTCCGCTTAGTTTTTGAGTTCTACGATTTCGCGTTTCACGGGAACCGAAACATCGATGCGTGTACCGCGTTGGGGTCGGGAGCAAATACTGATTTCTCCGCCAACGAGACGCAGACGTTCTTGCATGCTGATGAAGCCAAGGCCCTTCGCCATCAGGTCTGATCTAGTATCGAACCCACATCCGTTATCTGTAACTGAAAGGCGAACAGCATGGCTGGTGTTCGTCAGCACTACCTGAGCGGATTCTGCGCCGCTGTGTTTGACGCAATTGCGCAGCGTTTCCTGGGTGATTCTGAACATGCAGAGCGTCGTGTCTTTGGGAAGGTCCACGGGAAGCCCGTCTTGATGAAAATGGATCCGGGGCTTGCCATTTTGGACGAGAGACAATTCATCACATAAGCTCTTCATCGCCGCCGCCAACCCCAGATGATCCAATTTCGAAGGATGGAGTTGATACGAGAGCCTGTGAATGTCATTTGAAATCTCCTCCGCTTGCAATTGTAATTTGTGTAAACACTTGCACAGGCTGCGATTCTTCTGAAGTCTTTGGCCCATTTGTTCAAGCTCGATCGAAAGCACTGCCATCCGCTGGTTCAAATCATCGTGTAGCTCGCGAGCTACTCGTTTGCGTTCTTCTTCCTGAGCGGCGATCAGGCGACTACCGAGGTATTTCAAAGCCTCTTCCGCACGCTTGCGTTCCGAAATGTCAATCATGAAGCCGTGCATTCGTTTCGCGGCGCCATCTTCAGGCGTAACACTTACAAGGTTCTGGACCCAACAAACGCGACTGTCACTACCGAGCATGCGAAAAGTCAGATCAAAATGCTCCGTGATGCGAGTATGTTTCAGATAAGCACTTAGCACTCGTTTCCGGTCGTCGGGATGAATGTGCGAGACCAGAAAGTTAGGTTCGTACCAAGCTTTTGTGGGATAGCCGAGCATCCTGAAGGCCTGCTCGCTCACATAAGTGAACCGCTGACCTTCAACTTCGCCTTCCCAGGCCATGACCTTTGTGGTCTCGAGCAGCTGAGTCAAACGTTCCCTGCTATGCTCGAGGTTCTCTCGAGCATGGGGAAGATCTTCGTGGGTCATCAAAACTCTAAAGGTCGATCCCGGCAGGTTCAACCGGGCAGCATGGATCACGAAGGGTCGTCCTTCGTTAACCCAGCGGCAGCAGTATTCGTAATGAAACTCCTTTTCACCACTAAATAGAATGCGTTGCAGATCGGTCTTGAGAGTGAGGTTTGAGCCTTCCTCGAATCGCGACACGGTACGCCGTTTACAGCTATCAAAGTAATCCGGCGCAAGGTGGAAGCGTTCTTCCGTGGCGGGGCTCTGCTGGAACAGGCGCCATGCATTGCTCGCATAGAGAATAGTTCCCGACTCATCCAGTACTGCGACATTCGAGATGCAAGCATCGACCATTGCCCTTAGGAAATCATCTGATGCTTTGTCTTCCCGCCAACTGTTCGCTATGGGCTTAGTCAGATTGGAAATCATAAGAGGAGACCATGTTCGCTGACTTTGAAACCGCCATTGACGTCGAACTGAACGCATTCTCTTGAAATCTTTCAACACGGAGTCCGTATGCTGGCCCTTCGCCGCGCGATCCCCGCGCGACCTAAGCCGGCGTTGTTAAGGCTTACATACGAAGGATGTCACGAGAGCTTTAGAATCAATGCTTCGGATACTCAGGACCTTAATTGCACCTTTAAGGACCGCAGAGCCGTTCGAGCGAAGATAGATCTCGTAATCTGACTCTGTTTCCCACTCGCTAATCAGCAGTGACGAGTTTTCATCTACCGCATCGAGATAGAAACGAAACGTTCGGCACCCTTTAATATGACCTGTCGGGCCAAGCAAACGTCTGATTGTTTGCACAAGCTCGATGCGCTTCTCAGGATGAACCGTAATTCTTGTCGTGTTGACAATCACAATGACACGCTAACGAATGCAATGCCTGGGCACACTTCCGCACCAACACTACCGAACTCTGCTCGCTGGAAGGTCTGTTGGTCTTCGTTGAAAGCCCGATTGAGTGAACCCGGTCTCCTCTAGGTAGCAACTGGCGTGCACAAAAAAGAGGGGGTGTGATTAGAGCACTTAACTTCTTATTCTAAGCACCTTATCTTTTTTCCGGGTTCGTAGCAGAGGAGGGAGAGGCTTTAGACGCCACCGTATTTCGCGGGATCTGTGTAACTCCACAGATCTTAGATCAGAATTCAGAGGGTCGCGCTATTGCGCGGAATTCGTTTTGCGGATTAAGTGCTCCTCTTCCGCGTACGTCGTCCGCCGTTGTATTCCGAGCTTGAGCATGCGAGTGCGAAGCGTGCTTGGATTGAGGCCCAGAATTCTCGCTGCACCATAGGGGCCTTCAATCCGCCAGCCTGTGTTCTCGAGAACGCGGATGATGTATTCACGTTCGACTCCTTCCAGGGTCTTGTTGGTATTAGGCTCTTCTTCGGAAATCTGTTCAAAGCGATCCACAACTTGCAACACGCTACCCTGCGTATGTATCACTGCTCGCTCAATCACGTTGGCCAACTCTCGAACGTTTCCGGGCCAGGAGTGAGCCCGTAAATTCTGCATCGCTCGCGGCGACACCAACGTTATCGTCTTGCCAGATTTCTTTCCGTACCGGTCAACAAAATGTTCGACCAACAAAGGGATGTCTTCTTTGCGCTGTCGCAACGGCGGCACCGTTATCGGGTACACGTTCAGGCGATACCAGAGGTCCTCACGAAACATTCCGCTCTCAACTAGCAGTTTTAGATTGCGATTCGTGGCCGCGATGATCCGAACGTCTGTTTTGATGGTCTTTGTGCCGCCAAGTCGTTCAAACTCGTTTTCCTGAATTACCCGCAAGAGCTTCACCTGTGACTCCAGCGGAAGCTCGCCGATTTCATCCAGAAAAATTGTGCCTCCGTTTGCTAACTCAAAACGGCCCGGTTTGCGGGAGCTAGCGCCTGTAAACGCTCCTTTCTCATGTCCAAACAACTCGCTTTCGATCAGTGTTGGTGACAAGGCGCCACAGTTCACCTTGATCAACGGCCGGTCTTTGCGTGCACTGGCACCATGGATCGCCCGAGCTACCAGTTCTTTGCCTGTACCAGTATCGCCCGAAATAAGGACAGTTGAATCTGTAGGGGCGACCTGCGTGATTTTGAAGAGCAGGTATTTGATTGCATCACTTTGCCCTACTATTTCGCCGAAGGTGGGATCCGATTGCAATTCTTCCTGGAGATAAATATTCTCCGCCTCCAGTTGGTTCTTCAATAGATGCAATTCTTCGTGCGCTTTGCGCAACTCGACCTCAGCTTCTTTCCGCTCAGTGATATCAAGACAAGAGCCGATGTAACCCAGAAATACCTGATTCGGTGAAAAGCGGGGTACGCCCTTGTCCAATATCCAACGATAATCTCCATCCTTTCTGCGCAGCCGGTACTCCATCTCAAATGGACTTCTCTCATCAAAATTGTGGTCGTAAATTTCGAGACACCGCTCGGAATCCTCAGGATGAATACCTGCCGCCCAGCCCAGGCGAAGTTCCTCTTCCATGCTTTGGCCCGTGAAATCAAGCCATTGTTTGTTTACGTAGGTGCATCTTTTGTCCACGTCTGAAATCCAAATCATGACCGGGGCACTATCGGCCATATTCCGGAAGCGCTCTTCACTCTCCTGCAAGGCCTGCTGACCGGCAACGCGTTCAGTAATATCGCTCGATGCTACGAGCTGGCACTGCTTGCCGCCAATTTCGAGTTTTTCGGCAGATGAGAGAAGTACTCTTATCGAACCGGCCTTGGTACGAAACGTCGTCTCGACGTTAGCAAGAGATCCCATCTGATTTAGTCGCTGAATGAAGTCCGCGCGGTGTTCGCTTGTCTCCCAAACCCCGAGTTCCAGAGAGGTATGGCCAATGACCTCCTCGCGCGTATAACCACTCATTGTCAAAAAACTTTGGTTGACGTCGATATAGAGACCATCAGCAATGGTCGTTAGACACATAGGCTGCGGATTAGCTCTGAACGCCTTTGCAAATCGCTGCTCACTGAGGCGCAAATCATCGACGGCACGCTTGCGCTCAGTGATATCTCGAAGAATTAGCGTATAAAACCTCTGCCCATCTAGATCTATTTGTGAGATCGACGCTTCGATAGGAAAATCTTCGCCTGACGCTTTGAGTCCATAAAACTCTCCTGGCAATCCTAGTGCGCGCTGCGTTAACAAATTCTCGCCAAAAATGCGAATGTATTGCCCGACAGCGTTACGAGAGCGTTCGGGCATGAAGTGGCCGATCGGTTGACCCAGTGCCTCGACGGCAGGGCAAAGAAAGAGCTTCTCGGCGGCAGTATTGAAGAGCACAATCCGCTCGTCTTCGTTAACAGTGATGATGCCGTCGAGCGCCGAGCCGATAATTCCAGCGAGCTGCGCCTCATTTTGAGAGAGCGCAACTTCTGTGAGTTTGCGAGCGCTAACATCGCGAACCACAGTCAGAATCTTGTCGCCAGTTAGTACGATTCGCGCTTCGAACCAGCGCCGGGTTTCATTGATCTCAAGTTCGTATTCCATTGACTGGGGTTCGCCTCGCTGCGCGCCGTCAAAGCGTTGAGCAAGAGCCTCGGCCACTTCGGGCGGTAATACGTCGCGCATGTTCTTTCCAAGAAATTCCTCGGGAGGGACCAACAGATCCCTCTTGTCCCTGACGTGATAGTCGACGTAAACCCCATCCAGCGTCTGCAAAAACATCAAGTCCGGAACGGCCTCGAGTATCGCGCGATTTCTTTCTTCGCTTAACCGGCGAGCTTCCGCAAGTTGACCAGTTTCAACTTCGGCCTCGCGGCCTCGTTCCGCCCGTGTGATCAAGAGCCAGACAACGAGGAATGTTTGAATGAGGAATCCAGCAGCAAAAAGAATAAAGTACCACCCGTCCAGGGCCCACAAGGTCGGCGGCTCAAACTGAACGATGGCGTTGGCCGGCAGTTTAGGTTGATCGCTGTTCCGGCGGATCAATACTCGTTTGAGAGAAGAGGTCGGAGTCTGGGCCAAGACGGGTGGTGCCGAAAAGAAAGCTGAGGAAAACAAAATCAGCAGAAGCAGTGAGAGCTTGATGAACTGACGCGAAACGCAGTTGGGCGCGCCGACAATTCTCTGCCTGGTCCGCACAGCAAGACGCGCGGTCTCGCTACCAGGCGCCCTAGGGGAGAAAAAGGGTCCCATGATCCACTCTCAACGTTTCGAAAAAACTGAAGGCCTCTCAACGTCTCAAGAGTGTTCGGGCGAAAACACCTAGCGGGAGAGGTAGCCTAAAACCTTTATTGTTATTCAGTTCCACAGTTAGTTTACCACTAAAGGGCGAACCTTACATACACATAACTTCAAGGGCAGCGGCTTGTTTTGCGGAGCTGCTCTGCGACCTCTTCGTTCTCTTCCATTCTCCACTTTTAGAAAAGTCGGTTGACGCAGAGGGCGCGGAGATTCGCAGAAGCGCGGAAGATAACTTTTCCTATTTTAAGACACCACCCTTTGGTGGGTTAATCTGGGAGAAAGTATTGAGTCGTACTTCTTAGACGGCTCTCTACTCCGATCGAGTTCGTTCGACCTTCTCTTTCAGGGCCACGTCGATCCGCTAGTTAATATGGTTCGTTTTATCCAGGTCGAATCTCAGGCCAGCACGTCGTGCTTATTGTGTTCATTTGTGGTCGCTCCGACCGTGCGCGGCGCGGCGCCGCAGACAGTAGTGAACCGCTTACGCGCTTTCTCTCCCTTCACTACGTCTGCGGCAACCGTATGAGTCACCTCCACCTTCGGAATTCCCTTCTATTCCATTAGCGTCGGCGACCGCCGCCCCTAAAACCGCCACCCCCTCTGGAAAAGCCTCCCCCTCGATAACCGCCGGCGTTACCATAGTTGCGATTGTAGGAACCGAAATCGCGGCTCCGCTGGTTTCCTTCCGTGCGCGCTGCTCGATCCCGTTCCAAGCCACGAAATGTCGATGGATCCATTTGGTTCCCTGGCCGAGATTGCCCAGTCCTTTCACCCTTGGCGCTGTCTCCCTGACTCGGGCGAGTTGGTGCCTGTCGTTCCTGCTGCCTCGCGCGATCATTCAACATACTGTCGCGCACGGAATTGTTCTGTTCTGGTCGCTGAACTGAATTCCAACTGCCGTTCTCCCACTTGTTCCAATTTCCATTCTGATCGCGCCGGTAAACATTCCCATCTCTGCCGGCATATACGTTTTCACCATTGGATCCAATAAACCCACGACCATCCTGGCTGCGACGGGAGATCACGCCCCCTTGATCCGTGCGTGTAACACGCGTCGTGTTGCCTGCGCTACTGGTGAATCGTTTTGTGTTTACCCAATCGTCTCCGCGCTGCACGTGCGTTGATCCCCAACTCCCGTAAACACCGGATCCCTGGCGCGTCGAGGCGTAGGTTCCGGTACGCGGGTTATAAGCTTCGGCGGCGCCACGCGCTCCGTACGGGCCGTATGCAAACGCCCCACGCGCATAGGTGCCTGTACTCGGGTTGTAGCGCGCGCCGAAGCCAACCCCGCCGTATGGTCCATAGATCCTGCCCGCGGTCCCGTATCTTCCTGTGTACGGGTTGTACCAGGAACCGTAGCCATACGTTCTCCAATAGGGGTAATAGACCGGGTAGTAACCGCCGTACCAATAATAGGGTGGGTAGTACCAGCCGGTGCCCCAAACAGCGCAGCCCCATCCGACCATCAAACCCGTATAGCCGGCGTACGCAGCAAAAGTTACCCAGTCGTCTTCCTCATTTTCGTCCTGTTCTAGCGTTACGTAGGTGACACTATGTGACGGAGAGCTCGGGGGAATTTCGTATACGTCATCGGGAATGGAACTGGCGATTGTCCAGGGTCCTTTCGGTGTGCCGGCCGTGAACCAAATGCCCTGAAAGCACAGATAGTAGACATCTCCAACCTTGATGATCTCGCTGGCTGTATTTTTTGCACGTTCCAGTTGCGTGCCCTCGATGACCTCAAATTCCGGTTCACCGTGGTAAGTGACCTCCGGAGGGCTGAGATCCTTCTTGTTAACGCGAGCTATCTGCGGTACCTGCGCAAGCAAGACCGCTTCTGCCGCCTGTTGTGTTCCCGGGACGGAAGCCAGCACACGTGACCGCGGATGCTCAAGGGAAATTATTTTGAAAGCCTCAGGCAGCGTCGGCGTTGCGAAAGTCCAGGGTCCGGTCAGGCTGGGAGCGCTGAACCATCTCCCAGTAACCAGGTAGAAGAAGGCACCATCCTTACCTACTCGAAACAGATCACTCTCAGTATTACTGACCCAGAGGAGTTGGGTATTAGCGACCGGCTCATAGTTCGGTATACCACGGATTTGGATCAGCTCGGCGGGTTCAGTATTCACGTAAACGCTCGGCAGTTCTTTGACCGGGGCGCCAGGTAGATTGGCGCGGACCTCTTTCCAGTTTTCGTCTTCCGGCAATTTGTTGAAACTATTTGGTAGTTTGCCCGCGTGCGACCAGGGACCCGTCAACTGAGTAGCCTTTAGCCACGACGCATCGTTACGAAGGTAGAGCAGACCCGTCGGTGGGTGCTGGAAGACATCCCAGTTCGTATTGACTGCAAACTTGAGCTCGTTACCTTTAATCGGACTCCAGATCGGTTCCCCATCAAAGCTAACTAGGATTGCCGGTGTCTGGCTCATATAGATTTTGGGTGGGTCACTCTTAAGGCCGGCAACGTTTTTTGGACTGATGGTGCTCTTGTCAATGTAAGCAAGCACGCGATCGAGTGTGATGATGCGGTCTTCGTCTGGAATCTTCTTCTCAATCTCGTCAACAATTTCGCGAGTCTGCTCCTTTGCTAGTGTTTGAAAATTCGTTTCCGTGACCTTGAGTCTGGAAAACTTCACTAACCGCTGTTCGAGAGAAACCTGTGTTTCAGTTTCAATTTTGATTGTGCCCAATGCGGGTTTCTGCCCACCTTTCGCGACATAAGAAACGGCCGCGAAAGCGACGGCGAGCTTCTGGTTTTCCCAACTGGCAAACTGAGGTTCAAACAGCACGATTTGCGCCTCGCTGGGTAAACTGTAACCGCGAGGCCAACCTCGATCCTGGGCTAGTTTCGTTGACCGAACCCCAGTCCGGTTCGTCGACTGCTGCGGCGAAACGAGCGTCCGGCCTCGGGGCCTTGTACCCGCTAGTGTTAAGTCACACAAGACCAGTGAGAGAGTGATCATGAAGCCTAGAGAAACTGAACTGACGGTTCGCTGCATGACGAAGCCGTTACCTTCCTTTCGACTCTCTTGGCACAGAGAGAATCAAAGTACGTCACCACCTGTTTGATTGTATTGAGCTATGCCGGAAGGGGATAACTGTTACTTTTGACAGTGAAGTAAAAACCGGCGCGAGGAGTTGTTAGTCAGAGACATCTATCAGGCGCTCCAGGATTAGTCGGTAAGGCGCAGGCGAGATACTGACATGCCCATAAAATGGTTTGTCGTTAATCACAATCATGAATAGGACCATGGCCAGAAAGCCGCCCATGAGAGCTATCAGTATTGCGTGGAGCTTCAGATCTGGAATGTGGAAAAAATATGCGACGCCGATGCTAATAGCTGCACCTACCCAGATGACTGCCCACATTACCATCGAGAGGCCTCCGCCGACTGCGTCTATGCGCAAGCGGCGGTACTCGATTAACGTGTTATAAGCTCGCAGCGTTTCGGCGTGTAACGCAGATTGACTCGTATTTGATGGTTGGAAGGAATAAAGGCCGGACTGAAAGTCATCGAGAAGTTTTACTCCGACGGTTACCAGTTGGCCATCTCCTTTCTGTTGTGCCGGCCATGCCTGATTAATGACAAAGACGGTGTACTCGCGAAGTTTTGCGCGAAGCTCCTCACGTAAAGGCGGCGGGTAGCCACTGACGTCTCTGTACAACGAACCAATAGATGCCGCTTCCTTTGAGACCAATTCCGAAGCATTCGTATTTGTGTTCCACACACCCACGGCAATCAGACCAACCGTGATTCCGTAAAACACACCAATCGCCTGCACCGTCCCGCTCACGGCATCGTTGGCGTCGTGTTGGTAGTGCAGTCGCGGTATCAACAGCCGTCTTACCAGAACGAGTCCAATCAGAGAGAAAGACTCAATAAAGACCACCATAACAAGCCCAGCCAGTGGTGGTGATATATCGTAGAGCCAAATAGGCATATTGTTGATTGCCAATTGGAAATTGGGAATACATGAAGGCCGTCTAGGCAATTGCCGAAAGACTCTGTGTACGGCGTTTGTCGCCACCGCCCATGCCTTGCAAGTCGCCTGTTTCGGCCAGCACCTGATCATCCAGATCAGGAAACACTCGCTTCGATGACGACACTAGAAGGCTAAGCTCCAGCCGCAGTAACGACGCGCGCCGCCTGGGCAATGTCTCGATCAGGTTCTCGAGCATGGCTCTTAGACGGCGCATGATCTGAATACTGTCGCGCCCGTATTGGCGGATTTCCGTAACTGCCAGATGCACAAAATCGTCCCAGTCGGGCGTGCGATAAACAAGCCGAACTTGTCCTTCCCTGTCTAGTCCGTGGCCTTCGGCCAGATTGCGACAGCCGACATCCCGCAGGAGATGATGAATCTGATCAATCGCCAATACTGCTGTAGTCGGATCGTTGATAGCTGGAGAGAGGGCTTTTGACGCAATGTCAACAATAATGCGAAACGCGTACATTGGATCTTGTTCAAGAGTACGCTCCTGGCCCAGAGCAACCGATTTGCGCAAGCGCTCCGCATCCAGATCCTGGCCGCCCTCAAAGATTCGAAACAGAGGATCACCCGCTGCGACAAAGTCCCCAACCTCAGGTACCAGCTCGATAAGGCAGTTTGAACGTTCAGCGATTGATACAAGGCCTCTACGATCGAATGCCAGTACTACTCCATCAACTTCGTTGAGTATGACACGCGTGGGATCTCGCTTCAGAAGTTCGTTTGGCTTTACGACCGCACGATACTCTCTCTTGAGCCTCGAAGGATACACACCTTGGATGACTTTCCTACCTGCGAGCCCGACAACCTTGAGCGCCGAACTTGGCCGAACAGTTTTGCCGATGCTATCTATGAAATAGAGAAAGAGAGCCAGATTGATCAGAAACCCGTAAGCCGCGATGTAGCTTGTCAGAAGCGGGACGCCGCCTTCGATCCTAACCAGAACGCCAACCGAAAAAGTGAAGGTAAAGACAAATACTGATAAAGAGAACTTCCTGAGGTTGTTACGATAAACGAGCGTGATGATGCGTGGGGTTAGTTGAGCGCTGGCGAGTTGGACGACAAGCAACAGTGCGGAGGTACCAACAACGACCAAGGTGAACAGCGATGCGGCGACGGTGCTCATTACCGTTCGCGCCGTTTCCTGGCTGACGTCGAGCTCCCAACCCAGCTCGCGCTCGAGCCGGTGAAGCAGTATCACCCCGATCAACCCGACAACTATACTCAAAGCTGGAAAAATCCAGATCGAGTTACGGACATATAGTCTGAAGCTATATCTATCGAGCCAACTCATGATTGATCATCGCGCCAGTATTCGGATCAAGCTATACCGGCGAAACTCTAGGGTGACGCGCATGCTGGAGTAACTGTTAGTTTTTACAGGACATGAGTTTCTTTGGAGGCGATCCCTTTCAGGGATGGCTACTTCTTCGACGAAGGCGGGAATTTCTTGAACATTTTTTGGACTGCTTTTTTGATCGGCTTTTCGACTGTTTTAGCATCGCGTACTCGATCGCCCGTTGGCCCGTTTTCCAAAGTATGACTGGCTGTGCCGCGCCAAACGCCTTTCTTGGTTTTGGCATCGGAGATCTCTATAACAAGGGTGCCCTTTGTCACGGGCCACGTTTGACTGCTTGCCGGGATTCCAGTCGCGATGGAGTTTAGGACCGGCACCCAACTTGGATTGGTCATGGTCAGCTCGCTCTCTGTAGAGACCAGAGCGACCACGACAAGATCAGGTTCCGCTTCAACTTTCTGTATCCCCTCAGCCGCCATCGCGTTATCAATGGCAGCCATGATGTGTTGCCGGATAACGGGATTCGCCATCATCCCCTGGTCCCACGCGTATGTCCTGAATTTCGAGAAATCAGCAGCCGGGTCAGATGCCACCGTGACCTTTTGCGCGTGCACCATTCCAGCGCAGACAACAAGCAACGCCAGGATAAATAAAGTTTTCATTTCGGCAGGCAGCCTAGCAACTGTACCTGGAACAAGTAACTGTCATTTTTAACAGTAGCCGCCGGTAGCTTTCGGAGCTGATGTGCTGATTCAGAATCGCCGGCTAAAAATGCAAATAGTATTGCGTCCCTGGAGGGCAATCGACTCCCGGTGCTTTTTGGGGGCTCTACTTCCCTTCGAAGTCGGCCTCCACAGCTCGTTTCGTTGTCCGACTGACCCCTTTCAAAGTCAGTCGCTTAACTGATTTGCTATTGTCGCTGAGAGACACTTTGCCCGTGCCGTCGAGACCACCTGGCGAGGCGCCGCCTGTAATCTCAAGATCAAATTCGTGCTCTGATCCAGCGTGGTTGGACCAGGTTGCACCCAGGAAAACGGTGATATCTGAAAGAAGAGTAATCTCGGCTTTACCATCAGGTAAGAGCTTCACGATGGCGGCGGAGATCGCGAATTGCTGGTCTCCTACTCTGAGAGTTCCCTTCCCGTTCGAATGTGCTAGGCGCGTTTGCCTTTCCTGGGCCTCACCGACAAAGACCGTTATGCATAGCATTGAAAGCACGAAGATTAAGGCAGCTATGATTACCTTTCGATACCGTTGCATAACGAAGCCTCCTTACGATTGGCCCGTCTGGATTTTCAGAGGAAAGCGTAGCCGGAGTGACAGTGGGGAGGTAACTGTTACTTCTTACAGTGTCCGGCAAGATTCAGCTCGACTGACAGTTGGGATTGCTGTCGCATTCTAGCTTTGAACATCGCGTTCATAACCGCGAAGATGAAAGCAGTGGAGAATCCGCATACCAAGACTCCCGAAACTCCTTCGATCGCACCCAACAGCCGCCATTTTCGGGGCAGTAAAACATCGCCATAACCTATCGTCGTGTAGCTCACCAGCGAAAAATAAAGCGAGGTTTCGAAATCCTGGAACAATTCTCTGCTGTAGTAGAACACTGCCCAAACAGCCGTCTCAGCCACATGCAACAGCATGATCCCTGAAAAAAGAATGACCATCAGCATGCTGAAATGAATTCTGGCGCGTGGGCGCTCGAAATGCTGCCGGTTTTGCAGCAACCATTCAGCAATGAACAGGAGCCCCGCCACATGAAGCGCCAGGCAGACAAAAACGATCACTAACGCAATTGAGATCTCAGTTAACACCGTTAACAGAACTAGTCGCTCTTTTGGGATGAGTTTGCCCCACGCCCAGCCCTCGCCTTCAGAAGTTAATTTCTCTTCCTTCATGGATTCTTTCTAGGTGATGTAAATCGCCTGTCAATATTGACAGGCTCGTTGTGAAAGGTGACCCCGCTAAACTACGAGCGAAGGTGCGTGGTTGAGTCGGCATTGACACTGACCGGATGACTTCAGACTACACCGCGAAGCGCACACGAAATCATTGTTTGGGAGGCGCAGTGATGAGGAAGAAATTCATAGCGGCTGGCGCCGTACTGCTTTTGGCTCTGCTCATCTTTGGATGTCAGTCTCAGCAACCGAAGGCTGACGCAGGCCTACCGGCCGCTTCTAATGCCACGCAGAACAAACCTGATCCAAAGCTGATCGAAGAAGTGAAAACAATGCTGGCAAAGCACGACAAGGCCCTCAACGATAAGAACATCGAAGCCGTCATGTTGACCTTTTCAACCAACCCCAACACCGTCCTGCTCGGAACAGGAGACGGAGAGCGTTTTGTCGGCCGGCAAGCAATTAAAGAGGCTTACACGGAGATTTTTAAAGACTACGAACCCGGTACACTCATTTCCAACTGTGACTGGAAAACTGGTGAAACGGACGCGACAGGCACCTACGCATGGCTCGCAGCGACTTGCAAATTGCAGGACGCAATGAAAGACAGGAAGCGCGACTACGTGCTCAACGTTTCTGCGGCTTTGGAGAAACAAGGCGCAGATTGGCGTTTTGTGATGCTCCACATGTCAAACAGCCCGCCGCCGCCACCCGCCACGGCAAAGGCCGGCGACTGAGATTGCATCCCTTTTTGACTTTTTTAGGAACGGAGACGTGATGAGGAAGCACATAGAGCCCGCTGGCCTTGCCGAAACGAATGATGCGCAACTGAAAAACCGAAGAGACTTTCTGAAGAGTCTCGGAAAATGGTCGACAATCATCATCGGGGGGATTGCTTTGGGAGGCATGGTCGCGCCGGACGACAGCGCTGGCTGGCTCAATGGCGGAGGAGGTTGGGTCAACGCCCGAGGCGGCGGTGGCGGCTGGGTTAACAGGTCTGGTGGCGGTGGCGGTGGCTGGGTCAACAGGTCGGGAGGCGGCGGCGGCGGTTCGTGGGTTAACCGCAGAGGCTATTGATTCAACCCGCTTTGGCCGCGATAAGGAGTGTAGTTGAACACTGTCACCTACAATATCCCTGCGCATTTGTTCAACTCGTATCAGGGGCAACAAGTCATCGTCCGCTCAGATAATCCTTCCGACCTCGTCAGGTATCTCTCACGAGCAAATTTGGGGAACGTTCTTTACGCACAGTTGACCTCTCCAGAGGTAGATCTGGATCCGCTTTCGACTTGGGCTTCTCCTTTGCCCGTTGACGTTTTTCTGAGGAGTCCCGCAGTCGAATACCCTTTGCTTTACAACTTCTCCAAACTTCTTGATAAGCATCCCGTCAGGATCTCGATTTCAGTGAAGAATGGGTTCGTAAAGGCGGTCCGTTTAGCATTGGCATTGGGTTTTTCGGTGAAACTCGAAGTAGGCCAACCTGACGCTTCCCTCATTGCGGAGATGGCTGAAGTTTTAGATCTATATCTTCATCGCTCTGAGGTCTCGCAACCCGTCGAATACTTTCACAGCACATTTCTCTCCTTCTTCAATCACAAGCAGTCACCAAACCTCTGGTTAGTACAGGAGGAAGATCCGGAACAGTTCCGCTTCATCACGAATGAAGGTGAGGAAACGGTCTCGCCGCGATTTGGAGAAACCAATTGGAAAGATCTCAAGCCGATTTTTACTGCTGAGCACAAATTGAATGAAAAGACAGAGTGCGACGGCTGCGAGTTCCTGGAACGATGTGGGGGATATTTCAAGTGGCCGAACAAAGAATTTGATTGTGAAGGCGTGAAGACTTTGTTCTCCGGGCTCAATCTTGCTGCGGAAGAGTTGCGCAATGACCTCGCCTCTTTTAGAGAGTTGCCGGGAGTACTACCAACATGATGAGAAATCACTTATCTGTCATTTTTCTTCCGACGAATAAATGCAATGTAAATTGTGAGTACTGCTTTGAGAACAAGACCGCCGACCGCATGTCGCTGGACCAACTCTCAGCGGTCACGGTAAAGCTTCTGGATTTCATGGAGGAAAGCAGCATCTCTTCTCTCACCCTCCACTGGCAGGGTGGAGAGATCATGACGATGCCAGTCGAATGGTTCGAGCAGGCCCATGAGCGAATCGGCGCTCTGGCCCAGGCGCGCAATAAACGAGTGGACCATGGCCTGCAAACAAACATGATTGCCTACACGCCGCGGTGGAACAGAATCGTCAAGGAAATGTTTGGCAACAGCGTCGGTACTTCCATGGATTATCCCAACCTGTACCGGAAAATGTTTCGCGGCGGTCCAGATGATTACGCGCGAATCTGGAAGCGCAACATTCAGGCGGCGCGCGAAGCCGGAATAAATATCGGGGTGATCTCTATCCCAAACCAAGAGACGCTGAAGCATGGGGCTGACAGCTTCTACTCGTTCTTTGTTGATGAATTAGGAATCACTGATTTTCAAGTCAACACGCCATTTCCCGGCGGCGAGCTGAACGATACGAAACGAAATCTGGAGCTCGAGAATGAAGAGCTAAGCCGGTTCTTCCTGGACCTGACTGATATCTGGGTGGAGCGTGGTCTGGCTGAAGGCATCAAGCTTGGCCCAATAGATCAACTCATTGCGCATTTCTCAGGCGAACCGAGTTGCCTTCCTTGTATCTGGCAATCGAATTGTGCAGATGAGTTTATCTCCATTGACGCGCGCGGCTTTGTCGCGCAGTGTGACTGCTGGGTAACAAGTTATCCCGAGTATTTTTTCGGCAATATCTTCGAGCACGATACCCTCTCAGGTTTGCTGAAGAACAGTACGGCGCGGCGGGAGTTCGTTGACAGACCCGCAGCAATCGTCGATAAGGATTGCATTGAGTGTGCCTACCTTTCGTTATGTCACGGCGGATGTCCCGTCAGAACATACACCATGCGACATACCCTTTTAGAGAAAGACCCGTACTGTTATCTCTATAAATCTCTGTTTCGTCATACCGAAACTGTAGCGGCACGACTGGCGGGTGCGCGAGTCGATCGGAAAGATTTCCATAAGGCACTCGTGCATACGGGCAAAGGAAAATCGTGCGGCGGCAGCTCACAAACTTCTGCTCCTGCCACATGGCAAACACAGCCGTTGGTACAGCTCGAGCGACGCAAACCAGCAGTGATTTGATTCTTCTCTGCGATCCTCTGCGTATCTCCGCGATCTCTGCGTTAACTGTAGTTGCGAGAAATATTTAACGCCGAGATCAGAGATACGCAGAGGATCGCTGAAAAGACTTCAAGTCCAGACCAGGATACCTGTCAGTCTTGACAGTATCGCGTTGCTACAAAATCAATAAAGTGGAGGCGTTTAGCCGCAAAACCGCGTCTAGCGAAAGAGTCATCGACACGGTTCGCAGCGGATTCAATCTGAAAAGTAAGCAGGTGCACCATGTCAAATAAAGGAAATGAGAAATTTGATGACAAACTTGGCTCGACAGAGAATCCCGGTGAAGTCGTTCGGGAGGATCCGCTAGCCGACACAAGCCGGTTGATCTCAAAACCGATTCCACCCGGAGTGGATCGTCGTAATTTCTTGATGCGTAGCGCGGTGGGCGGTGCTGCCGCCATAATGACGGGTCGTTCGGTTTCGACCCAGGAAGCAATTGCGAAGGCACTAGCAACGCTGCCGCCGCAAACTGCTGGATCGACGCCGCCGCTCGCTTCCGACTTGAATGTCGTGAAGAAGCAGAAGGGGCCCGTCATGACAACGGTGGATGAGTTCTACAAGGTAGGGCCTGGTCCATCAAGCTCGCACACGATCGGCCCCATGCGTATCACCTACGATTTTTATCAAAGGGCAGCGAAACTGCCTGCGGACAAGCTGGCCACCGCGACGGCGTTGAAAGTCCATCTTTTCGGAAGCCTTAGCGCCACGGGCAAGGGACACGGCACGGAACGGGCCGCACTGGCTGGACTGGTAGGCAAAGAGCCGGCGACCGTAGACCCATTGTTTCTCGACAGCCTGAGAGACAAGCCCGACCAGACGTTTCCAGTCAAACTCGGCAGTAAGACGATCAATGTAAACCTTAAAGACGTCGTCTACGACGCCACGAAGGGCGACTTCAAGCACCCGAACACCATGATAGTCAAACTCATGGCGGGAAACGAGGCGCTGCTCGAGCAGGAGTACTACTCGGTCGGTGGCGGATTCATAGAGTGGAAAGGGTACACCCCCCCGAAGAAGAACCCGCCCAAATATCCGTTCGCGACGATGAAAGAGCTCCGAGCCCACGCCGATAAAAACAAGATCTCAATCGCAAAAGTAATTCTTGCCAATGAGATGTCGATCATGGGCAGAACGGAAGAGGAGGTTTATGCCTTCGTCGACAAGATCATCAACGCAATGGTCGCCACGGTAAAGTCGGGGCTGTCGATGCCGGAGGACGACGTACTGCCTGGCCCGATCAAGCTGCACAGCAAGGCGGCGACCGTTTACAAGCGCGCGATGGATGAAACGTATCCGTCCGACAAAGGCATAGGCGCTTTATCGGCATACGCTTTGGCGGCTTCAGAAGAGAACGGCCGTGGCCACCTTGTGATCACGGCGCCGACCGGGGGTTCTGCCGGCGTTATGCCGGCGCTGGTTTATGGTCTCGGTGAGGGCGGGCGCAAGCTACCGCTGCAAAAGATCCGTGAAGGGATGCTCGCCGCTGCAGCAATCGGCTACCTCTGCAAGCATCATGCGACTCTGTCCGCGGCCGAGGGGGGCTGCCAGGCAGAGATCGGCGTCGCCTCATCAATGGCCGCGGCATTAGTGGCTACTGCTAACGACGCAGAATCACGCGTGGTCGAGAATGCTGCCGAATCGGCGCTGGAGCATCACCTGGGTATGACATGCGACCCGGTCGCTGGTTACGTGCAGGTCCCGTGCATCGAACGATGCGCATTTGGCGCAGTTAAAGCCTGGACCGCCTACGCGATCGCCAGCAACGAGATCGCGTCCAGGCACCGCGTCGATTTTGACGCAACCGTTCAGGCCCTGGCCCAAACCGCGAAAGACATGAATAGCAAGTACAAGGAAACAAGTGAGGCTGGCCTCGCTCTCTCCGTGACACTTTGCTGATCAGATGGGGCTCCTCGATGGAACGCAGGAGATTGAGACGTTCCACGGGAGCCTCATTGCTTACCGGCGAATGCTCACCAAGTCATGTGAACTTCTTCTGCGACTTGGCGTGGTCGCATTCGGTTACTTCGATCATTTCACAACGGCTTTTGGAAGTTAGGTCCAACATGTCGGTAACCCGCGCAAACAGCAAGCTCTCTATCATATTGGTTTTGACGTCAGTTGCGTTGTTCGCGACTTCCGCCTTCGGACAGTCTCCGGCAACCGGACAAAACAGTACCGGTAAGGGAATCGCTCCTCAGGGATCCCGCTTGGGAAATCCGGAAGATAAAGTCACTGCTTCGGAACCAAAACCAGGCAATGCGGACAATAAAGTCTCGGCTGATGAGCCCAAGCGAAAGGACCTGCAGAGCGAAGTCGAAACAATGAAGGCCGAGAACGCTGCTGTTAGGGAACTACTTCGCAGGATGGAAGAGCAGCAGAGGGCCCTACTCGAACAGGTCGATCGTTTGCAGCGACGGCTTGACGGAGGCACGGCGACCGTTGCGTCAACCGACGGCCAGCCAATCGCACCGTTGACAACGGCAGATGCCCCCGTGCCGGCAGCGAATGCCTCGTCGAATACCCCACAGCCAGAGATAGATTCAGCGAGTAGTTCCGCACAGCCCGCTGCCGCACCACAGGCAAACGACGAACGTTATCGAGAGGGAATCATAATCTGGCAAACTTCCAAAGACGCAAAGGTGCCGTTTCTGCTGAGGTTCAACAACAATACCCAGCTCCGATATCTCAATACACTTTCGTCCGACGAAACTTTCACCGATCACTTGGGCGTTGTCCGCGAGGTCAATAAACGCAACGATATCACGGTAAATCGCTCGATGTTCATCTTAGGCGGTTACATCTTCGACGAGAGGGCGAAATATAGCCTCACCGTCTGGACGTCGGCCGGGGCCGCCTCGATCGTCGTAGCCGGAAACATTGGCTGGCAATTCAACAAGCGCCTCACGCTCACCGTAGGTTACACGGGTGTTCCGGGGAGCCGATCGCTGGTTAACACGTTCCCATACTTCACAGCATCCGATAGGAGCATGGCGGACAACTTCTTCCGGCCCGGCTTCACCCAGGGCGTGTGGGCCAACGGAGAACTCGGGAAGGGGCTGAATTATATTGCGTTCGTCGGCAACGCTCTCAACAGCATAAATATCTCGGCAGCCAAGATCGATACCAATCTGCTTGTTTCCGGCAGTCTCTGGTGGGAACCGTTTGGGAGATATGCGGAACCCGGCAAGTCAGTCAATATGTACGATGATTATTTTGCCAAGAAAAAGACTCGCATTCGCATTGGCACCTCGTTTACACAAAGCCGGGAGGACCGTTTCTCAAATCTCGATCAATCAAGTCCTGATAACACTGCGCTGTTCAATTCCGACGGCGTCCTCACGTTCTCAACCGGAGCATTTGCGCCGGGTGTGACCGTCGACAAAGCTCTCTACAAAATGTGGGCAATCGACGGCGGCATCAAATACAACGGGCTTGCGATCAATGGTCAATACTTCACGCGTTGGCTAAGCGATTTCGAAGCTGACGGGCCGATTCCGATCACGTCGACATTCGACCACGGTTATGAACTGTCAGCGAGCCATTTTGTTATTCCCAGGAAGCTACTCGTGTATGGCCGCGGCTCCCAGGTCTTTGGACAGTTTGGCAACTCGTACGAGTACGCTGGCGGCGTCAAATGGCATTTCCTCCCGACCGAGCGTTTATGGCTCAACGCCGAGCTGATGCGGGTTCACAAGTCACCTTATAACGGGGCGTTTACTCCGTATGCCGCGGGAATGAACGGTTGGGTGCCGATGCTTCAGACTATCCTCGCTTTTTGACGTTCATCACGTTATGACCTTCGCCTATTCGGTAATTCCTACTTTGGAAATCCTTTCTGCGTATCTCTGCGCCCCTCTGCGCCTGCGGTTATTGCTTTTACTCCATATTTACTGCTGAGTCGCAGAGGGACGCAGAGATACACAGAGTGAAATCAGGGAAGCGAGCAATCAGCTTGCTCTTGTGAAACTAGCGGCCTTCTTTTTCTCCATGGTCGCGACAAGTTCCCTGGAACCCGACCCCCATTTCGAAATAGCTCTAAGGGCGTCAGTGAAAGGTACGTCCAGAGGATGCACGCGTTTACGGTCCAGGACGTAGACCGCTCCTGCAAGAGGTGTTGGAATCGACGGAACAAAGACGGTATAACGGCCATCGTCAAACTCTTCAATGATAAAGGCCGGAAGGAGGCCCTCGTCACTTTCAAAGAACGCGGGCTTCCAGACCTTCTCGTGACTAGAGCCGGCCAGTTGCTGAGTGAGACTCCTTATTAGTGCGTAGCCTGGGATTCGTTCGAACAACGTTGTTTCCATCCGCTCTCGAATAGTTTTTCCTATTCGAGTACGCACGAGCATTCCGATTACGAAGCAGATCACGAGCACGAGGATTAATGAGAGGAGCATCTCGGCAGGAACGGACTCCGGGAGAAGCAAGGCAACTGGACGGACCAGCATCACGACCGACTTCATAACCTTAAGCAGTAGTAGGACCGCGAGATAAATCGGAACGACAATTAGAAAGCCTGCTAGTAACGAACTTCCAACGAACACAAGTCGCTGTTTCATAACCACCACCTACTCCTCATGTTTCTAGCAGAAACATGCGCTTGGTTTCGACGCAAGAGCTTGAACGACGGGACCACTGCGTGCACTCGCCCCGTAACACAAACAGATGTTGTAACCGGCTTCCTGGCCCAGTGTTAACCTCATCATTAACGCGATCTTTCCATCGTATCGCTCAGGTTAAAAAACATACCTGTCAAAACTTACAGTATCTTTCTTCTCTCACGTTCAATAGGATCTCCAAACCGAACCCCCAAATATCCGCGTAGTGTGCGTTGTGAATAAACTTTGACTCGAAAGTCCGACGTGACATGTGCGAGGAAGTGTCGGTTCGCAGATAGTGAAAGGAGAATGTAATGTCGGTTAATAGTCCACAGGAAATGTTCGTACTACTACTAAGCGATGTACGACGAAAGACCGAGCGTTCTATCGACTTCTATCAGGAGGCGGGCAAGATCGCGGAAGAACCCGAAATCAAAGAAGCGATAGATGCTAGAGCGTTCGTCGCACAAAAATCCCTCGATAAGATCGATGAAGCGTTCAGGCTGATTAATCAGAAGCCTGTTACGCTTAGCGGTCGTACTGAAGAGGTCTTTGTTGAAGACTTCCGCCGAGAACTTGCTGAAATCAAGTCGCCGGTTGTCAAACGAATCTTCGTCTTGTCCAAGCTCATGCACTTGACTCATTGGCGAATCGGAGAATATATGGCTTTGGTCGCAGCCTCAGATGCGACGGGTCATTATGGCGTAGGTGTGCTGTTGGAGAGCTGCCTTGGGGATTATCTCGCATTTGTCGAGAGAAATCGTCGAATTATCAGGAAGGTAGTTGAGCTCAAAGCAGCCGCAAAGGCGAGCACCTAAAGCAAGCAGGAAAATCGTTTACGGCTGTAGTGCAGCAATGCGTTGCACGCCCTAAACAAACGAATCCCCGACGCTCAGGCCCGATAACCGTCGGGGATTCGTTTCTCAGCCTTCCAAGCTAGAGCCTCACGGGCACAGTTGGGCCACAGTGCTTATAACTCATAATCGCGTGTTGAAATCCGGACTCCGTTTGGTTGGTCAATAAATATTCCTCAAGACTTCAAACTCATCCTTCTTGTGCCATCCACGGGTTTCAGGAAGAAGTGTGACGCCCGCCGAGGAACCGTCCTGTAAAAACTACCAGTCTTCAGGTTGGTCGCTTCAACCGATACTCACAAGGCACTCACAATATTTCGCGGAACCCGCTAAATAGAGTGACTGCAACTTGAACTTGGATTAGCTCAACGCAGTGTATGAAAGCCCTTTCCCGTTCTAGGCCATTCACTTACTGCATTGGGCTACATCATTCGCTTTTTGGCGCACTACTTGATGGAAGAAGCTTCGATCACAATGGCCAACAATACGATTGAGAGATCCCCATTGACAAACGAACTGATCGTTGAGAAGCGTGTTTCCTTCGTGGCCAATGCATCAGGAACATGCGACTGGGTCTTCATTCGATTCTGTGCGGCAAAGGACTGAGCAGAGGACACGCGTCCTCGAAGCGTGCCGTCTAAAGACGACCGAGTGGCGGCAAACATTCATTGATGCTGGCACTTCAGGCTTTGGAGAATAAAGAACCTGGCTGCCAAGACCCGACGGGAGACCTTAACGAAGGAGAGCGAGATGAAATTACACAAGTCAATCTTGTTAAGCATAGTGGCGATCGTGCTCACTGTGGGCGTATCCAACGCGCAAGTGCAGAGGAATATCTCAGAAGAGGATCTGAAAGACCTTCTGATCCGTATTGACACGGATACGGAACGTTTCGCCAAAACTGCCGATAAAGCTATGGACAAGTCAGGTTTTGACGGCTCGCCCAGGGAGGACGAGTTGAATCAACATCTGAAGAAGTTCAGGGGCGCAACTGCAGCGCTGAAAAATAATCATTCGGATGCGAACGCCAAAACGTATTTCGAAACCGTGCTGCACCATGGGGTGGCTATCGAGAACTTCTTGAAACGAAACCCACTCGATGGTGTGCAAGAGGATTGGACAACCTTGCGGGCTAGTCTCGGCGAACTAGCGCGTGGTTTCAATATCACGTGGGAGGAAGGACATGCATTAGGGGCTCGTGTAGGAGAAGCCGATATCAAGAACCTGTTGCAACACATTGAAGATATGGCCGACCAGTACAAGCTAACCCTCGACGCTGCGCTCGATAATTCGCCCTTGAATAACACCAGTACAGAGGACGAGATTAACGCCATCAACAGTGACTTTCGCAAGGCGACCCGCCATCTCGAGGATAATCGCAACAACGACAGCGCTCCGGAGGCCGCGAAAGACGTTCTTGTTAAAGCGAAACGGATCGATAACTTCCTGCGAAAACACAATTCGAAACTGACGCCGGAGGTGCAGAGTTCCTGGGGAGCAGTACGGACCGACCTGGAGCGACTCGCGCGGCTCTACAGCCTCAAGTTGCAATGACAACGATGGCTCGATTCACGTGTAAAAAACTACGCGGGGGGCTTAGTCAGTTCGGCGTGTGTCGGCAACTTTAACGGGGAAAGGAAGCCATTAGCCACACGTCAATGAGTGGGCCGGGGAGGGGACTCCGGCCCACTACGAACGCCGTATCTCAAAGAAGAATCAAATCACTGGACTGTAAATTCTGCCAGTATCAGTCCTCACAACCACCGAACTAAGATTGATCAGATTTCAGGAGGTCAACAGTTCTGTCCCTCTGTTTCGGCGGCCACAACCACCAAAAATTCCGGGACAAAAGGAGTGGCAAATGAGGATTCTGCACAGGCGAAATCTTTGCATTTCATCGGCGGCGACGATTCTGTTGTCGGCACTGATAATCGGCGCTGGCTGTAAGACCAACTCTGAACAACATGCCGCTGCTCAACCACCTCCCCCCTCCGTCGTTGTGGCTTCAGTGAACCAGAAGACCGTGCCGATTTATAGCGAGTTTGTTGGCCAGACAAGGGCCGATGAAACGGTCGAATTGCGCGCTCGGGTCGAGGGAGTTCTGCTGAAGGTTCATTTCAAGGAAGGCGCAGCGGTTCGCAAGGGTCAACTTTTGTTCTCCATCGACAAGCGTCCATTTCAAGCGGCGTTGCAGTCCGCGCAGGCGCTGGCTGCTAAAGCGCGTTCAGACTTGGCCCAGGCACAGCAGCGAACAGACGTTCTTCAGGCTCAGGCCGAGTTGGCAGACGCTGAGGCAGTGTTAACCAAAGCAGATCAGGACGTCGCCCGCCTGGCTCCACTCGCAAAGGAAAAGGCCGTTACCGAACAAGATCTGGACGCTTCAATCGCCGCTCAGAAATCCGCTAAAGCTTCGGTCGACGCGAGGCTGGCGAATCTAAGGAACCTCGAAGCCGCAGTGAAGTACACGATAGAGCGTGCGAAGGCAGAGGTTTCTGCGAGTAACGCGCGGGTTATCCAGGCGCAACTCGACTTGAGCTATTGTGACATCTACTCTCCGATCTTCGGAGTCATCGGATTTCTTCAGGTTGATGAAGGAAACCTTGTGGGGCGTGGTGACGCCACTCTGCTGGCAACGGTTTCAGCCTCCGATCCTCTTCTCGTGGATTTCACTCTCAGTGAAATTGAGTATCTGAAACTCACCGACGCTGAAACAGCCGGCACTCGAGCTGGAAGTTTGCGCTTCGATTTACTGCTTTCCGACGAAAGCCTACATCCACACCAGGGAATCTTCAGGGTGTTGGATCGCACGGTCGATCCGACCACCGGCACTCTGAAGGTTGAAGCCGCCTTCCCTAACCCGGGCAGCTACCTGCGCCCGGGACAATTTGCCCGGATACGCGTAGCGGTGGCCGAAAGAGAAAATGCCATTCTCGTTCCCCAGCGGGCCATCCAGGAACTGCAAGGCGCAAAGACGGTCATGGTGGTTGACGACCAAAACACAGTATCAGTGCGCAGCATTAGGCTCGGAGATAAAGCCGACAAAGACGTTGTCGTAATTGAAGGTCTAAATCCCGGCGAGCGCGTGATCGTTGAGGGAATGCAAAAAGTGAGACCTGGAAGTCAGGTCAATCCTTCGACTGCGGATGTATCGACGACGAAGATCCAGGGAGGATGATCCTTCATGTCTAACTTCTTCATCCGGCGTCCGATTGTTGCCATCGTCATCTCGATCATGACGCTCCTGATCGGGGTTGTTGTGATCCGGGGACTTTCAATCGAGCAGTATCCATTTCTTGCTCCACCAAATATCCGTGCGACAGCGACCTATCCCGGAGCCTCTGCTGAAGCCGTCGAACAATCAGTTGCAACTCCCATCGAGCAGGAGGTCAATGGTGTCGACCGCATGATCTACATGAAGTCGTCGAACACCAGTGACGGTCGTATGCTGCTCGACGTCAACTTTGAAGTCGGCACCGATCAGGACACTGCGAATGTTCTAACTCAGAACCGCGTTTCAACAGCCGCCGCTCGACTCCCTGCCGAAGTGAACCAGCAGGGAGTGACTGTCAAGAAGCAGAGTCCGAGCATCCTGATGGTGATATCACTCTTTTCACCGAAGGATGCTTACGATGCAAACTTTTTGATCAACTACTGTGGCATTAACCTACGCGATCAGATTCTGCGGATTCCCGGCATTGCCCAGGTTGATCTTTTTGGCGGCACTGACTATGGAATGCGTGTCTGGATCAAGCCCGACCGACTTGCCAAGTTAGGGTTGACTCCATCCGACGTCATCGAAGCCATCAAAGAACAGAACCTCCAGGCGCCGGCCGGAAAAATTGGCGGCGCCCCCACACCGGCAGATCAGGAGTTTACGGAAACACTGAGTGCGCCGGGTCGACTCGTCACTCCGGAAGAGTTTGAGAACGTCATCGTTCGACAGTCCGCTACCGGCGCGGTAGTCCGAATCAAGGATATCGGACGAGCTGAACTTGGTTCTCAGGATTACAACTCATTTGGCCGGCTCAACGGCAAGCCAGGCGGCGCGATGGCTGTTTATCTCTTGCCTGGCGCCAACCAGCTACAGGCAGCAGAAACGATCTACGAGACGATGGAGCATTCGAAGGAGCTCTTTCCGCCGGACATGGATTACAAGATCGTCTACGACACCACGCCGGCAGTTGAAGCCTCGATCCACGAGATTCTAAAGACATTCGTCGAAGCATTGATACTTGTCACCATCGTTGTCTTCGTCTTTCTGCAGAATATCCGGGCAACAATAATTCCACTGCTCACAATTCCGATTTCGCTGGTCGGCACTTTCATCTTTTTCCCGGTGCTGGGTTTTTCCATTAACACGCTTTCGATGTTCGGTCTCGTGCTGGCGATTGGCATTGTAGTCGACGATGCCATTGTGGTGGTGGAGGCAGTAATACACCACCTCGAACATGGTCTGCCTCCAACGGAAGCAACTATCAAAGCAATGAGTGAGGTGTCGGCGCCGGTCATTGGAATAGCGCTGATTCTTTCCGCGGTATTTGTTCCAGTTGCGCTGCTGGGTGGCCTTGTCGGCAGTATGTACAAACAGTTTGCTTTAACGATCGCTATTTCGGTTCTGCTCTCAGCTTTCAATGCACTGTCATTGACGCCGGCTCTGTGCGCGTTGTTGTTGAAGGAACCCAAGCCGATGAGAGGACCACTCGGGGTCTTTTTCCGTGGCTTCAATAAGGTTTTTGACGTGACCACAAACGGTTACGTTCACGTTTCGCGACTGCTTATTCGTCGCAGCATCGTGACGATCGGGATCGTGGGAGTCGTCATCCTTGGTGCGGGCATCCTGGCCAGAGCGATCCCCGCTGGATTTATCCCGGATGAAGACCAGGGCATTTTTGGTGTCAACGTGCAATTGCCGCCAGGCGCCTCGCTTGCGCGCACCAGCGAAGTGCTGAAGAAAGTAGAAGAGATCCTTGCAAAAACTGAAGGGGTCGAGTCGTATCAGACGATCGGCGGCTATGGAGTTGTTACCAACACTTACCAGCCAAACTACGGTTCCCTTTTTGCTCGTCTGAAACCCTGGGAAGAACGACATGGTGAAGAGCTGCACGTCAAGGGCATCATGGCCGGACTGCAAAAACAGTTTGCTGCGATCCCTGAGGGAGTGATCTTTCCGTTCAATATTCCCACACTCAGCGGCTTTGGTGCTGCCTCCGGTTTCAATTTTCTGATTCAGGACCGAAGCGGGTCGATGAAAGTGGAGGAACTGGGAGAACAGGCTCACAGCTTCATTGCTGCGGGACGACAACGACCGGAGCTTGGCAACCTCTTTACTTCCTTCGATCCAAACTACCCGCAGGTCAAAGTCGATCTGGATCGAGAAAAAGCGCGCACGCTCGGAGTTCCTGTCAACGAAGTATTTCAGACAATGTCAACAGCGATGGGTGGCGCTTTTGTTAACGACTTCAATCGCTTTGGTCGATTGTATCGCGTGTATGTCCAGGCTGAATCTATAGATAGATTGAAAGCTGAGGACATAGGCAGAATCTATGCTCGCTCCAGGACCACTAATTCGATGGTTCCACTCTCGACACTGGTGAGCATCAGCAATATCGCAGGCACTGAACTTACAACGCGCTTCAATTTATTGCGCTCGGTGGAACTGCAAGGCTCGCCGGCCCGTGGTTACACCTCCGGTCAGGCGCTAGCAGCGCTCGAGGAGGTCTTTGCGCAGACGATGCCGAAAGAAATGAGTTTTTCCTACTCTTCACTTTCGTATCAGGAGAAGATCGCACCACCACCGGCGCCAACCTTCATTCTGGCAATCATCTGTGTCTTCCTGTTGCTCGCTGCGATGTATGAGAGTTGGCGGTTGCCCTGGGCTGTGCTGCTGGGATCGCCGCTGGTAGCGTTGGGCGCTTTGTTCGGCGTTTGGCTAATGGGTTATGACAATAACGTCTACGTCCAAATCGGTCTGGTGATGCTCATCGGCCTGGCCGCTAAAAATGCGATTCTGATAGTTGAGTTTGCGAAGGCTAAGCATGAGGAGGGCTCTTCACTCGAAGACGCAGCACTTACCTCCGCTCGATTGCGTTTCCGTCCAATCCTGATGACAGCCTTCGCATTCATTCTCGGCGTCGTGCCACTCATGAAAGCAAGTGGCGCGGGCGCCGGCGCACAGAATGTGATGGGCGTTGGTGTGTTCTTTGGGATGCTCGTCGCCACGGCTTTAGGCGTTTTTATCATTCCTGGTAATTTCACTTTCGTCCTGGGACTCGGCAGTCGGCGGCGCGCAAAGGCAGCGCCGCCATTACCAGTACAAGCTACGGCTGAAGTAAGAGGTGAACAATGAAACGCTTTGTCGTGGGCTTGCTGGTTGTATCTCTGACTCAAGCGTACGCCGCGGCTCAAAAGTACCAGCGGCCGAACGTGCAAACTCCGTCTACTTACCGCGGTGACCCTGCGACCCAGCCTGATCCGCAGACGATTGCGAACTTGAACTGGTTCCAGGTTTTCAAAGATGAAAAACTTCAGGATCTGATACGTGAAGCTCTCACTCACAACTATGATCTGCGTCAAGCTGTTGCTCGTATTGACGCCGCTCGAGCCAACTACGGAATCACGAGATCAGATCAGTTTCCTACAATCGGAGCGAGTGCCGATACCATAAATCAACGCCAATCCCGAAGTTCACAGTTTGACCTGCCCGAGCCGATAAAACGGGATCGCTCCTTCGGAAGCACGCTTCTCAACCTGCTCACGTTCGAACTCGACATCTGGGGACGGCTCCGAAAATCGACTGCCGCTGCGAAATCAGATCTGTTGGCGACTCAAGAAGTGCGGCTAGCGGTAATAACCACGCTGGTCAGTGATGTGGCAACCGCCTATTTCAGTTTGCGTGAGCTTGATTTTGAACTTGATATCTCGCGTCGCACGCTGGTATCGCGCGAAGACTCGTTACGCATCATCAAACTCAGACAGCAACGTGGCGTAGCGACTATGCTGGAAGTTCGGCAGGCCGAGGAATTGGTTTACGGAGCGACGGAAGTAATACCCGCTCTCGAGCAATCGATACAACAAACTGAAAACTTTTTGAGCTTTCTTACGGGCCGGAATCCTTCAAGTATTGAACGCGGGATCAGCTTGACTGATCAGCAGGTGCCGCCGAGTGTACCAGCCGGCTTGCCTTCCGATTTGCTTGAACGCCGTCCTGACATACGAGCAGCTGAGAATAGTTTGGTTGCAGCAAGCGCGCGCATAGAAGTTGCTAAGAAAGCTTTTTTCCCTCGGATTTCGATTAGCGCATTTCTGGGTTTCGAGAGTGGCCAGATCACCAGTCTTTTTAGTGGCAGTAGAAGTGTGTGGAATGTTGTGCCGGAGGTGACGCAACCGATTTTCACCGGTGGACGGTTGAAGTCGAACGTGCGTTTCACGCAAGCGGAGCGTGACTTCCTTTTGATCGATTATCAAAAAACGATTCAGGCTGCGTTTCGCGAGGTTTCGGATTCTTTGATTGCGTACCAAAAAGTCAGAGAAGTCCGTACCCAGCGAGTGTTGCTTGTCGACACCCTTCGCGATCGTTCACGCCTCTCCTATCTTCGTTACACAGGCGGCGTTGCGACTCTGCTGGAGGCGCTGGACGCTGATAGGGAGTTATTTGACGCTGAGCGAGCACTGGCGCTGGCACGGCGTGATGAACTGCTAACGGTTGTGCAACTTTACAAAGCTCTCGGAGGCGGCTGGCAATAGTCACAAACCGCTCTGCATAAAGGCGCATATGTGCTGTCTCTGCGGCCCGCAGAGAAAACGCCCTTCCAAAACTCTCTTTTGTGCGCAAAGCCGACACAAACGCCGCAGAAGCTTCACTGTAAAGAACCTGAAGCTAGTACTTTCGGCCTGGAGATTCCCAGCTTCTTCATGCGCGAGCGTAGCGTGCTTGAGTGAACACCCAATAAGTCAGCCGCTCCTCCCGGACCTTCTACCCTCCAATGAACCTTCTTCAGTGTACGAAGGATCAATCTGTACTCACTCTGTTCTAGAGTCTCGTTCTCGACAGCCTGGTCTAACGATAAGTCCGCAGATTCCGTTTTCAACGTTAATGGATCAAAGGTTTCTATGAGCTGTAGCTTTGAGCCCTGCGAAATAATAACAGCTCGCTCGATGACGTTTTTCAACTCTCGGACATTACCCGGCCAGTCGTAGTTCTGTAGCACACTGATCACGCTCTGCGGAATCGATTCGATCTTTTTCCCAACCTTCACGCTTAGTTGCTTTACGAGGTGGGCGACAAGCATTCGGATGTCTTCGCGTCGCTCGCGAAGTGGGGGCATGGTGATGGGGAAGATGCTGAGTCGATAGTACAGGTCTGAGCGAAAAGTGCCATTCGCTACTGCTTTAGACAAATCTCGATTGGTCGCCGCAATGATGCGTACGTCGACCGATACTGTACGGCTCCCGCCCACCAGTTCAAACTCGCCTTCTTCAAGCACGCGCAACAGTTTTGTCTGGAGATCAAGCGGGAGTTCGCCGACCTCATCAAGAAAGATCGAGCCGCCATCAGCAAGTGCAAAGCGTCCCATCCGTCGGGTGTCAGCACCGGTGAAGGCACCCTTCTCGTGGCCAAACAACTCATTTTCGATCAGTGGTGCCGGCAGGGCGGCACAGTTGACCTTCACTAGCGGACGCTTCTGACGTCGGCTATGGTTGTGAATTGCGTGCGCCAATAGTTCTTTACCGGTGCCAGTCTCTCCGAGGATCAATACGGTCGTGTCTGTCGATGCAACCTGTTCAGCCTGACGCAATACTTTCCGCAGCGCGGCGCTGTCTCCGATGATTTCCCCGAAGTCAGTGGCAACTCGTATCTCCTCCTGCAGGTAGATATTTTCTTCGTGAAGTCGATCTTTTAATAGGCGGACCTCGTCAAGTGCACTCTTGAGCGCCTCGTCGGCCAACTTGCGCTCGGTGATATCTATATTGACGCCGATCATCCGTTCCGGGTGTCCCGAGTTCGAGCTGAAGGGACGACCTTTAGATGATACCCACAGCACGCTCCCGTCGCGTCGGACGACGCGGAACTCGTCGTAGTAGTACTCCTCGCCTCGGTCGATCACCTTGTTGACTTTACGCCAAACTCGGTCGCGGTCTTCCGGATGGATGAACTCTACGAATTTTTCGACTGTCGGCTCGCCGTCACCTGGTTCAAGCCCGAGCAACTCCCAGATCATCTCCGACCAAACCGACTCGCCCGTCCGCAAATCCCACTCCCAGGTGCCAACCCGCGCTGCCTCCTGTGCCCGACGCAGGCGTGCTTCGCTTTCGCGGAGGGCCTGCTCAGCCAACTTGCGCTCTGTGATGTCTCGAACAATCGTCAAAATCTTGTCGCCTTCGCAGGTAACGACGGAGGCCTCATAAATGTGTTCTCCGTCAGGCATCGCCAGTTTGTACTCAATCAGCGCAGGTTTGTCGGAGGCCTGCTCAAAAGCCCTATGAAACTCAGCGGCAAGTTCTGGCGGCAACACTTCCTCCATCTTCTCGCCGAGAAACTGTTCCGGTGGTACCAGCATGGAGCCGGGGTCTGTCGCGTGGTAGTCCAAAAATATTCCGTCACGACTTAGCAGGAACATCAGGTCAGGAATGGCATTGAGGATGGCGCTATTCCTTGCCTCGCTGGCGTTTAGCGCGGCTTCACGCCGGCGCAAGTCGGCGCCAGAGTATGCCTCCTCTACTTGCCACGGCAGTTGGTAAAGGTAACCAGGACTCTTTACGACGTAGCTTGACGCGCCAAGCTTGAGCCCCTGACTGGCTAACTCGTCATCGCCTTCTCGACAAACCAACACGACAGGTAGATCCTGCTGCAGAGTGTGTCGCAATTCTTTAATTACCTCGAGAGCATTTACGTCAGGAAGGTGCAGGTTCATCAGCAGAACGTCATATCCGCCGTCAGATGATCGCAAGGCTGAAAGCGCCTCTGAACCCGTACCAACCACTTCCAGACGAAGATGATTGGCATGCATGGCAAAATGACGACGACAGGGCTCAATATCCTGCAACTCGTTTTCAGCGTATAGGACCTTTAACGGATGAGCACGCCGTGCGGCGTCAGCGCGGTAATGATTCAGTGCGCTCTCGAGCGTGATTGGCAGACTATCGAGATAATCCTTGCTCTTAACCACGTAATCATCTGCCCGTGCCTTTAGGGCCTCGACCGCCTTCGCTTCGTCGCCGGATCCCGTGACGACAACCACTGCAAGCGGGAGGTTGTTTTCACGAATGTGGCGCAGGAGAGAAAAACCATCTTGACCGCGCAGGTGCATGTCGGTGAGTAGGAGATCGAGCGGCTCTGAATTCAGGCGGCTAAGGCGCTCAAACGCCTGCTCGATCGTCAGGACCGGCTCCAGTTCGATGTGCGGCGCAGTTTTCCGCAACGTTCGCAACGTGAGGTCCGCATCGCGCGGGTCATCTTCGACGTAAAGAATTCTCATACTGACCTTGGGGTTCTGTTTAGCAAACACCAATAGATTTCGATTTGCGCCGCAACATCGATGAACTTGGTGAATTCTACCGGTTTCACGATGTAGGAGTTGCACCCGAGCTTATAGGCCTCATCAATGTCACGGTCTTCAGCCGACGTCGTGAGAACTACCACCGGGATACCACAACTTTTAGGGTGGTTCTTAAGCTGGCGTAGGACTTCCAGACCGCTGATCTTTGGCAGCCCAAGGTCGAGAAGGATAAAAACCGGAGGACGTTCGCCCGCTTCCCACCGCTCTATGTAGGCCAGGGCTTGCTCACCATCACGCGCCACATGAATCGGATTGAGCAGTCGCCGGCGCTCGAAAGCTCGCCTGGTAAGATCGAGGTCTGTAAGTCGATCTTCAATGAGCAGGATAGGACTGAGATCGTTGTTCATATTAATGCCGCTGCCAGTGATCATTTAGGAATCTCCAGATAGAAAGTTGCACCCCTTCCCGGCTCACTCTCGGCCCAGGCCCTTCCTCCCATTCGCTCCATCGATTTACGGACAATCGCTAAGCCAACCCCTGTTCCCGGATACTCGTCTCCCGGATCCAGGCGCTGAAAGATATTGAAAATTCGCTCGTGGTACTTCATATCAAAGCCGACGCCATTATCATGAACCCATACCAGAACGTTCTTCGTGTTCTCTTTCGAGCCAATCTCGATGCAAGGCTGAGGGACCTTGCGCGTAAACTTGATGGCATTATCAAGATAGTTTTTGAGTGATTGAATGAGCCCGTTAGCATCAGCAACAATGCTGCCGCCGTTAACACTCACCACGAAGTCGATGTCGCAGTCAGCCGCTTCCGCTTCCCGTTTCTTCTGCTCAATAACACTAGTGATCAGTGGCCCAAGCTCGAGACGACCAGGTTTAAATTCGCGCCGCTCGAGTCGCGAATACTCCAACAAATCATCGATTAACTGACTCATCTCGATCGTAGAACCCTGAATCGTTTTGAGAAAGTATTGACCTTCAGCATTGAGGTCCGCCGCATGGTCGTCCAGCAACAACCGACTGTACCCATCAATACCGCGAAGTGGGGCCTTGAGATCGTGTGCAACGGAATAGGCGAAGGTCTCCAGTTCGCGACTCTTGGCTTTGAGAGCGGCAGTACGCGCAGCGATACGTTCTTCCAGCTCAGCGTTGAGCCGATCAAGTGATCTATTGGCGCGCTGACGACGTTTTCTTTCAATCAACAGCACAGCGATGAACAGGCTCTGCAGGAAGAATAACGCAGCAATCCCGAGGATGCGCCACTTGTATCGCTCCCAGAACGTGAATTGTCTGAAGCCAATGATGCTGCCTCGGGGGAGACGATTCTCGCTTATGTCCCAACGTTTCAACTGCCGCCAATCGAACCTGGGAAGCGTAGGCGCGCCTTCGACACCAATATCTTGCGGACGCGTCCCACTCAAGATCCGCAGAGTGATTTCAGCCAGCTTAGCTCCATTGCTATCGGCGCCTTGTAGGTATCCGCCGACTAATCCTTCACCAAAATTCCCCTCGCCCATGCCATAAATCGGAACCGATGCTGTGGGCGCGATTCGAGCGAGCACGTCAAAAGTCTCGAGAAGTTTCCCCTGCTCATCCATAGCCTGCTGCCAAACGTACATGGCGATTGAATTTGACGGGAAGCTCGCAGTTTGTGAGATCAGTTCGTTGAGAGGAAGATCGGTTAGATAGGTGATCTCGACCTGGTTTGTGAACGCGCTTAACTCGCGTCGGGCGACCGTCTCGAATCTCTTGTCGCGTTCGGGCGAACCACTGATAACAAAAACTTGTGTCGTATTCGGATGTAGTCTCAGAGCCAACGCAAGAGTCTCTCGATGAGTACTCTGATGAATAAGGCCGGTCATGCCCGGGTCAGCTGCAAGGGTTTCCACGTTGGGAGAATTTGTAGCCACAAAGACAAGCGGCGACTTTGGAAACACTTCTTCTCGGTTTCGAAGAAGAAAACTCAGCGGTAGATCAGCCGAAGCAACTACCACGTCAATCGGTTTTCCTTCATATTTCTGTCGCAAATAGTCGCCTAAGAAATTTTGGCTTTTGCCGGGAAACCGGGTGGTCTCCATGTACTCAGGGTAATACTCCACGTTTCCAGAGTATTGAAACTGCTGCAGCACTGCTTTAAAGCTCTCGTCGAACTTAACATTCCCGGGAAAGTCCTTGTTGTCCCAGTACAACACCAGTACACGATAGGTGCGATTGTGCGGTTCTCCGAGAAGTGAGGCAGGTGAAAGTAGAAGTGCAAGGCCTATTACCACCGGAATCATTCCCAGACCCAACCAGACTGATATGGATCGTATGGCCTTCATAGATGCTTGATGATTTCCTAACCGATCAGCTTGATAGCAAACTGAATCTGACGTGACGAACCAGTCTCGCCTGTCGGAAAGCGAGTGTTTGTGATTCGACCGAATCCTGGAGTTCCAACAATGTTACCCGGTTGGCCAAAGTTCGCATGATTAAAGAGATCGAAAAACTCCGCCCGGAACTGCAAGCGAAGCTTTTCGCCGAGCCGGGTGTTCTTCGTAATTGAAAAATCAGTGTTATTGAACGCTGGTCCAATTATAACGTTGCGACCCAGGTTACCGAAGCGCGCTACCGGCGTAAATGCGGAGGTGTCGAACCACCGATCAACACCACCAATGCTCGTGACGGGACCATTGACATCGGGCCTCAAGGTTCCGCTGACGCCGTTGATCGTGCTGTTGCTGGTGACAATGTTGACCGGATTTCCGCTTTGCGACTGAACAATCAAGGACACCTGCCATCCTTCGATTAACTGGTTTCCACTGAATGGCAAATCATAAAGCGCGCTGATCACAAAACGATGACGCACATCGAAATCGGAAAGTCCGCGATCGCCGCGCAGGTCGTAACTATTCTGTCCGACGATCCCTCCACTGCTGAACGAGTTGTAGTCCAATGACTTGGACCACGTATAAGACGCATTAAACTGAAGGTTTCGCTTTAGACGTTGAGTCGCAGTCACCCACATGGCGTTGTAACTGGAGTTGCCGGCGCTCTCGACCTGCGTGATATTGCCGAGTGCTGTACCTGGCAGGATTGGACTTGCGGGAGACAAGTTGGCGTACGGTCGTACTCCGTTGATCTCCTGATTAATATTGCGCCGAATAATTAAGTGTGAACCCTTCGACCCAAAGTACCCGACCATGAGCGCGAGATTGTTCCTTAATTCGCGCTGCACGTTCAAGTTCCACGACTGCAGATAAGCGTTATCAAAATCATGATTGATCGACTGGGGTGCGAGTCCCGCCGGCCGTGTGAGATTGACTGCGTTGTCTAGTCTGATTGTTCCCGTGAAAGAAAGTGGAATCGCCAACGGTGGATTCGTGGCCGTGGGCGATACAACACTCGTCATTGGCTGATCCGTTAGCAGAGCATAGGCGGCGCGTACGACGGTCTTATCGTCGTCGAACGGAGCCCATGCCAGGCCAACTCGAGGCTGGAAGTTCCGGGCGTTCTGGTGGTAGATCTCGTCAACGTCCGCGCCCACTCGAATGAGCGACGCAGTCTGTTGGTCGAATACTATGAAACGATCGTAGCGTTCAGTCGGAGTGATGTTCCAGTCGTAACGCAATCCAAGTTCGAAGGTCAGGTTCGAACGCCATCTGAAATTGTCCTGGACGAAAAACCCAGCTGCGGGTTCCGCTATGCTGCTTGACTGGCTGCCCAGCGTAACGCTGAAGGAATTAGCATTTCCCGCAATGAAGGACGTCACCGTCGGAAAGTTAAAACTTCCCGTGCCTTGCCGGAAGTTGTTGTTAAGGAATTGACGAAACTCACCGCCAACTTTTAGGGCGTGTTTCCCCCGCTGGTAATGCAAGGTGTCACTAATCACGATTGTTGTATCGCCGCGTCCGGAAGGATTAACGGACGGACCACCAAAGTTCAGAGAGCCGGCAACGCTAATTTGGGGTAATCCGATGGCTTCAGTAATACCGTTGTTGATGCCAAAGTCGGCCGGGTTTTGCTGAGCGTTCGGCGTAGTTGCCGAGTGAAGGCGGTTGAAACCGAGCCGAAGCTCGTTGACTAAAGTTGGACCAAAAATGTGTGTCTCGTTGACAGTAAAAACCTGGCGTTGTTGTCGCGACGTGTTGCCGAAGCCAGGGACTGTGTTGCCGTTCCGGTTGGGCTCGTTAATCAACGTTCGAAAAAGGTTGTAGTAACCGTGCAGACGGTCGTTGTTGCCGAGATTGTAATGAATGTCAATGCTCCATTGATCGGCGTTCACACGTGCGCCGGCCGAACCGACGAATCGTGGGTTACCGGATGAATCAACGAAATTCGATCGGGGAATCAATGGGATCAACTTGAGAATTACCGGATCGATTACAGCGGCGCGCTGTGAATCACTTAATACCAGGCTGTTGAGATCTACTTGCTGCCGCTGGCGCAACCCCTCATAAGAGAAAAAGAAGAAGAGTTTATCGTGAACAATGGGACCGCCGAATTGACCGCCAAACTGATTCCGCTTGAACGGTGGCGGTTGGGTTGAGGTAAAGGTGAAAAAGTTGCGCGCGTCGAAGACGTCATTGCGGAGAAACTCGAACACCTCACCGTGAAATTTCGAACTGCCAGATCTTGTCGCAATATTAACGATAGCACCTGAACTCTGACCGTACTCGGCGCTAAACGTTGAATTGTCTACCTTGAATTCTTGAACTGTACCGATCGATGGTTGGAAACTGATGGAACTGAAAGTCAGGTTATTGAGAGTGATTCCGTTAATGACGTAGTTAACGGTTTCTTCACGATTGCCGGCCGTTGTGATCGCAAATGATCCTAAACCGCGGATAGGCGCAGATGAGAAGGCGTTTTGCGGCGGCGTCACCGAGCCGGCAACAAGTAAGCCAAGGTCAAGGAAGTAGCGACCGTTCAGTGGGGCCTCCTGCACCATTCGTCGATCGATTACATGACCAACGGATACTGTCGAGCGCTCGATAACGTTGTTCGCCGAAGAGATCGTCACTTGCTCGGTAAAGTCTCCGACTTGAAGTCTGAAGTCTTGAATCCTCCGTCGTCCGACCTCAATTTTAACCCGCTCAGCGACTTGGGTTGTGAATCCTCTCGCTCTGATCTCGAGCCGGTAGTTTCCGACCGGAAGCGCAGCGACAAGATACTGCCCTGAGGTATCCGTCATGGCCCGACGCATCACGCCGAGTGTAGGCTCGTGAGCCGTGATTTCGGCTTCAGCGATCGAGGCGCCATCCTGATCGGTGATTAGACCCTCGATTGACGCAGTGGATTGGGCGTGGACACAACTCGACAGAACTGCAAGAACAGCTACCGCAAAGGGCACGCGGGTCGAAATCATACCGGGGAACCCGTCGTCTAACTTGTTTTACTTCTCGGGCGAAACGCTTGGGTTAAACCTCACATCAGTAAAGCAGTGGTGCCTCTGATTGAGGAACTGTCACTTTTGCCAGTATCTCCAAAGGTTTCGATGTCGATAATTTCCAATCAACCATATGCCAAGAAATTTTCGAATGTTTGTCATTGGTTCTGTTTTCGCGTTACTGGTGACTTTAAGTAGCGAACGGTCGTCGTTTGCGCAGGGCGGCATGCCCCACACAACTCCCGAGGAACATGGCCTTTCAGCCAAGGCTGTTGAGATTGGCAGCGTATTCGGGTTTCCGATCACCAATTCCATGGCGGTCAGCTGGGTTGTCGCCCTGGGTCTCATCATCTTTGCCCGTACCGCTACTCGGCGCATGGATCAGGTTCCAGGCGGAGCGCAGAATTTTTTGGAATGGCTTGTTGAGAGCCTGTACGGATTTCTCGAAGGACTCCTTGGCAAGCATCTGGTCAACCGAACCTTTTGGTTCTTTGCGACCGTATTCATCTTCATACTTACCGCAAACTGGCTGGGTCTCATTCCTGGAGTCGGCACTATCGGGTGGGGTCACGTTACCTCCCATGGCTTCAAAGTCGATCAGCCACTGCTTCGCGGCGCAAATGCCGACGTAAATCTCACGCTGGCGATGGCCCTTGTCTTCTTCGTTTGCTGGATCGTGTGGGCACTCCGCGAAGTTGGACCATTGGGATTTCTTAAAGAACTATTTGCTCCCAAAGGTGAAAGCAGCGGGTTCTTGAAGATAGTTCTGGCCGTAGTGTTCTTCGTGGTAGGTTGCCTGGAAGTGGTTTCGATTTTATTCCGTCCGGTCTCTTTAAGTTTCCGACTTTACGGCAACACCTTCGCCGGAGAGAACATGTTGGAAACGATGTCCACTCTCGTCCCTGGCCTAGGCTGGTTGTTGCCGGTCCCTTTTTATTTTTTAGAGCTGCTTGTTGGCGTGGTTCAAGCGCTGGTCTTCATGCTGTTGACCGCGGTATTCACACTCTTGATGTGCCAGCACGAAGCCGGAGGCTCTACTGGCAGCCACGCCTGATTGATCCCAAGAAAGGAACAAAGATAATGAGCGGAAACTTACACGTAGGTTTGGCGGCGATTGGAGCTGCTATCGCAGTAGGTATTATCGGCATGAAGGCTTCGGAGGCGGTGGGACGCAATCCGGAGGCATCGACGAAAGTTCTGGTCCAATCAATCCTTTCCATCGCGTTTGCTGAGGCGATCGTCTTCTACACGCTGTTTTTGGTGCAGCAGTAACACCTGGACCAGTTTGAATTCGGAAGGGTGCGACTATGAATGCTCTTCTCGTTTTTATGGAAGCTGAAGGTGGCGGGCAAGTCGGGCGGATCGCAAGGACTTTCGGCGTAGACTGGCCTCATCTAATGGCCCAGGTAATCAGCTTCTCGATTGTTTGTCTTCTCCTTTACCTGTTCGCCTATAAACCAATCCTTAAAATGCTGTCTACCCG